>OGOO01000778.1_pt1 | contig 33681 bp, 30 predicted proteins | sample 1552651 | NCBI WGS metagenome assembly OGOO01 (sample SAMEA2580118, study PRJEB22360) | human gut metagenome | biome: human gut; feature: human-associated habitat; material: faeces | place: Denmark | collected 2008/2010 | reverse complement strand
TACTTTCAAGGGGATGAGGTAGAGCGGGCCGGTGTCCGATGCAATATAGCATCATTCTTGCGGCCTTATTCACCACCAAATCCTTTGCTTCAATATGGAGAATCAGATAGACAAATACAAATTTAAACTTCTGCTCTCGCCATTGCTTCCTTATAATCCTTCTGATCTGTAAAGATCTCATTCTTATAAGGATTCTTCTTCTGCTGTTTTGCTCTCTTAATAATTGCAGCCAGACAGATCACATTCGCTGCAAGTGCAATTACCGCGATCACACCCTGCATGGTTGGATTAGCACTTGTCGGTCTTACTGCTGCATCCATGAATCCGTCAGAATACAGAGCCGGAATTACTGAGAAACGGCTTGCATCCTGGAACAATGGGAATACCTGAGCAAACATACACCACAGTGCCAGTGTATTCGCGCGGTTCTGGATCCAGCCACCCTTGTTCCAAAACATATTTGCAAATGTCGGAGCAAGAAGTAATGCAACACCACAGTAGAATGCATGTGTTGTCAGGTTATTGTATGTGTACTCAAAATTCCACAGATCATATGCAATAATGAAGCACCATGTCATATCCGGCCAAAGCATATCATCATGTTTCTTGGATGTGTAGATTCCCCACCATCCTGTCATACAGAAGATATTCAGGATTCCGGCAATTCCGTTCACCCAGTTCCACCATCCTCCGTAGAGCCATACATTTTCTGAAGACAGCCACCAGCGGTCACCGAATTCTTTCATTGCCATGAATCCACGGATACCTGATTCAAAATCACTTACTACTGCAATCAGAATATTGATTGCAACGATTGCAAACGGGAATACTTTGAACCATTCTGTCTTACCAATTCCCCATTTGTATTTCAGCATCATAAAACCAATACACCCTGCTGTTGCAGCATACAATTTTGCATAATGGAACCAGCTTGTCATATGTACATAAGTATCGTTATTCAGTGCCCATTCTGCACCATTTGCTGCACAGATATAGATTGCGATGAAATACACTGTAAGTATAGCCGGAATAGCTCCAAAACAGATCAGTCCACCGATTTTTGTACGTCTTGCGAATTCATTTGCAAGAACAAGTCCGGCAAACACCAGTACCCACCCTAACAGCTGCCAACCGGCACCATCGCCATAAATTTGGAATAACATAATTATCCCCCTCCTTCTTTTAATTGGTTATACCAACCTATTGTTATCTTTTTAACATTATACCCTTCTTATTATTATGCGTCAATAAATGCACCTGTTTCTCCTATTTTTCAGCACTTTATAATAAAATATCTCTCCGTATTTTTGTATTTTTACAATAGATTTGCGTTTTGGCATCTGGTATGACCACAGCCACATCATTTTCTTTCTGACGATTCAGAAAATTCATTTAAGCATTCTTATTTTTGAGTTATCTAACAATTCAATATTCATTTTATTCTGTTTTATGCGTACTTTTCTTGATTTTTTTCATGTTTTTGCAAGAATACATATATATTTCTTGCAAATTCCATCTCGACTGTTTATAATTACATTAAAATGCATTATCAAGACACTAGAAAACATATATGTATTGTGAGGATGAAAACTATGAATTCAAATGATATATTAATTGCAAACACTGACGATCTGCGCAGTGATATGGACTATTTAGAGAAAACACTTTTGAAAGGACACCGCATTGATCCGAATCTTTATGAAGAATATGATGTAAAGCGCGGACTTCGTGATTCAACCGGCCGAGGAGTTCTTACCGGACTGACTGAAGTATCCGATGTCTGTGGATTTGATGTTATAAACGGACGTAAAATTCCTGCTGAAGGTGGACTTTACTATCAGGGAATCAATGTCAATGACCTTATCAACGGTCTGAAAGGCAAACGTTTTGGATTTGAGGAGACAACTTTCCTGCTCCTTTTCGGACGTCTTCCAAAAAAAGATGAATTAGAGCATTTTCTGAAAGTTTTATCTGAATTAGAAGATCTAAGCGGACGTTTTGTTCGTGACGTTGTCATGAAGGCCTCAAGCTCTAACATCATGAACGCACTCCAGCGCTGTGTTCTCACTTTATATACATATGATGAGAACCCGGAAGATATTTCTGTTGAAAATGCACTGCGCCAGGCTCTTGAACTTATTGCAAAGCTTCCACTAATCGCAGTATATTCTTATCATGCATACAGACATTTCCGTAAAGATGAGACACTTCTGATCCGTAATCCAGAGAAAGGCCGCTCTCTTGCCGAAAATATTTTGTACATGCTTCGTCCGGATGGACAGTATACAGAACTAGAAGCCAAGGTTCTTGATGTTGCACTGATTCTTCATGCAGAACACGGCGGTGGTAACAACTCCACTTTCACTACACATGTTGTTACTTCTTCAGGAACAGATACATATTCAGCAATTGCTGCTTCCATCGGTTCTCTGAAAGGACCTCGTCATGGTGGTGCAAACCTGAAAGCGCAGGGGATGTTTGATGATATTAAGAAGTCTGTCAAAGACTGGACTAACGAAGATGAGATTCGTAAGTATCTCCGCCTGATTCTTGATAAAAAAGCCTTTGATAAGACGGGACTGATCTATGGAATGGGACACGCAGTCTACACAATCTCCGACCCAAGAGAAAAGATTTTGAAGAGCTATGCACAGAAGCTTGCTTCTGAAAAGGGACTTGACGATGAATTCGCACTTTATGACCGCGTAGAAAGAATCGCCGGTGAAGAGATCATGACACACAGAAAGATGCTGAAACCTGTCTGTGCTAACGTTGACTTCTACAGCGGATTTGTTTATACAATGCTGAATATTCCGGAAGAGCTTTTCACACCACTCTTCGCGATTGCACGTATCACCGGGTGGAGTGCACATCGTCTGGAAGAACTGTTAAATGCCGGTAAGATCATCCGTCCGGCATACAAATATGTTGGGCAGCATACAGAATTCCATAACCGTGATGACAGAAATTAATTATTTGATACCTGATTATTATTCTAAGTTCACCTGCATCGCCGACCGCTGTCCGATCACCTGCTGCCAGGAATGGAAGATTGGCGTCGATGCAGATACGAACCGTAAATGGAAGAAACTCCAGGCTCCGGAAACCGTACCTGAACAAAAGAAAAATTTAAGCGCTTATACGATTAAAAAAGATGGACAGCGTGTGATAGGCCTGGACAGTAATCATCGCTGTCCATTCCTTAACTCTGAGAAGCTCTGCCGCCTTGTTGTTGCTTACGGCGACAAAGTCCTATCAGAAACATGCACTACATTTCCACGAGAGGAACATCGCTTTCCGACACATAACGAGAAAATGCTGATGCCTTGCTGCCCTGCAGTGATTGACCTGTGGAACAAACAGAAGTCCCTGCATTTCCCAAATGTATCAGACACTTTGTCCGATACTGGCGATACAGATACTTCTGTCCTTTTCCTCTTGCGTGAAAAACTACTCAATCTTTTAGATGATTCTTCCAGAACAATCGAAGAAGAACTTTTGGAAAGCTTCTATATTCTTCAGGAATTGTACCAGCATCAGCCATTAACAAAAGAACTGTTAGAAGATTATTTTTCTGATAGCACAGTGAGAGAACTTGGAAATGCGATCTCAGATATAGACCTTCCGCCTTTGGATCTGATCAATGAATGTAACGAACTGTTACAAGATCTTTCCGTAAACTATCAAAAAGAAGGGCTCTATCAGGATACTCTGAATCCAATTCTTGCTTTGGCGGAAGAAATATCGGAAGCCCTTTCGGACAGTACTGAAAATCCTGATGATACTAAAGCTTACGAATCCACTTTACTGGAACAATGGGAACAATTCACACAATACTTGAGCCCTTACGAACCACTGCTTCGCAATTTCCTGCGCAACGAGATTTTCTCCGATCTCCTGCTTCCTGACAGTGACCTGGAAAATGTACTGGTACAGATGCAATGGATTGCCCTTGAATATGCATCAATCCGCCACAGCATTTTCTTAAGATGGATGCTAGATGGCACAGACGCAAACGTTTCTGAAATTTCTTACGAAACGTTGAGACAATATCTTGTGATCATTACACGAATGACCGGATATGAAACAGCGGATATTTATGAATATCTGGAAAACAGTTTCGAATCCCTCTTATGGGACTGGGGCTACTTTGCATTAATTATAGGAAAATAAAAAAGGATTATGTGATTGGCACAAGTACTTTTTGCCTTTTACATAATCCTTTTTTCAGAGTTATCACAAACTATCTCATACAAATGTACACAACATACACTGCATAAAGAAGTAACATGATAATACCTTCTTTTCTATTAAGTTCTCTTTTCGTCCATGCCATGATCCATCCAATAACACTGAACACGATCAGCACTGCAATATCAATGATATTTTCTGTCAAAAATGCGACCGGTGAAATTGCTGCCGCAATACCAAGCACCATGAGAATATTAAAGATATTGGAACCGATTACATTTCCAAGTGCCATATCCACCTCACCTTTTTTTGCTGCTACAATCGATGTAACCAGCTCCGGAAGGCTTGTTCCAAATGCAACTACAGTAAGACCAATCAGAGTCTGACTGATTCCAATTGCCGCCGCAACTGTACAGGCACCGTCTACTACCCAGTCACTTCCGACCGCAATCGCTACTGCGCCGAGAAGAATGTAAATCACACTCTTTCCCATAGACATTTCCTGAATCTCCTCTGCTTCCAGAAGATACTCTTCCTCTTCCACTCCCGGCTCCACATTTTTCTCACGAGATGTCTGTGCTGAGCGGATCATGTAGAGGATAAACGCCAGGAATAAGATAATAAATACAACTCCATCTATATGTCCCAGTGACATTCCGGCTGCACCAAGAATCAGAAGCAATACCGCACACAGAATAGATATCGGAAAATCAATCTTTAACGTATTAATCTGAACTGCCACGGAAGTAAAAAGCGTGCAGGCTCCGACTACAACCATGAGATTGAAAATATTAGATCCTACCGCATTACTAACTGCAAGTGCATTGTTTCCCGTAACTGCTGCTGTCACACTGACCGCAGTCTCCGGAAGGCTCGTCCCCATCGCCACAATCGTCATTCCGATGATCAGTGACGGAACATGATACCGTCTTGCGATACTGCTACACCCCTCAACAAATGCATCTGCACCTTTTACAAGAAACACAAATCCAATAATTAAAAGTACCACTGCAAATGGCACACTTTGAAACAAATTACTCATCTTTTATTTCCTTTCTGCTATACTATATTCAACCTCATTTTATGCTAATCCAGACAGATGCTGGATCAAAATCCTAACACCTAAAAGCACCAGGATGATTCCACCAACCAGTTCTGCCTTATGTTTATATTTCCCACCAAAATAATTTCCAATCACTACACCAACAATAGAAATAATCATTGTCGTAATTCCGATGATCGTAATTGCCTCAAGAATCGGTGTGTCCAGAAATGCAAATGTGATTCCGACTGCCAGCGCATCGATACTCGTCGCAACAGCAAGTACAAACATATTTCTATGATCCAACGGCTGATCTTTTACTTCAACAATATCTTCTTCGTTCCATTCTTTTACTGCCTCCAGAATCATTTTCCCACCGATAAAGCCAAGCAGAATAAATGCGATCCAGTGATCAATACTTGTAATATACTTTTGGAACTGAATTCCAAGAATCCATCCCACAAGCGGCATTAATGCCTGAAACCCTCCAAAATACAATCCGATCACTACCGCCTGTTTCTTATTCAGCTTCTTCATTCCAAGGCCCTTACAGACAGACACTGCGAATGCATCCATCGCAAGCCCGACCCCCATCAGAAGTAACTCGATAAATAGTGCCATGTTTCTCCTCTTTTCTTTTTTCTTCTGTATCTGTTCCGCTACAATTGCAGTGCGCATCCTGAGCGGAGCGTTTTTTATATATTAGGAAAGGACTTTCCTAATATATAAAAACAAAGAGACTCACGTATGTTCTATGATAAGAGAACTGCCTGCTTGACGTAACAAACTCGTCCTCTTATTTAAAACATACATGAGTCTCATTCTTTAAGATTTGCCAGGTGATCTTTTAAAACTCATTCTCACCGGTATGTTGACAAATCACATTTTCATGCGAACTACTCCCTCACGGAATATATTTAATTTATCTTTTGGCTCGGTTCGTCTCATGAACAACTGCCTCACTGACACATCGTTTCTTACTATAACGAATGAATTCTGTTTTGTCAATAAATTTTATCATTTATTCCCAGACGATTTATTCCAAAACATTGCGTTACTGTCACAGTAACAGCTTTCCCCATTAGAAAAGCAGCATTCCGATTCCTCTCGTGATGATTGCCACAACCCATGCGATCAGACACTGCCAGAATACCATTCCGACAGCCCATTTTGTACCAAGCTCACGCTTTACTGATGCAACTGCTGCAACACATGGTGTGTAGAGCAGGCTGAATACAAGCAGGACACCGGCTGACAGAGGAGTCAGTACAGAAGCAATTCCTCCACCAAACAATACCTCAAGTGTTGATACTACACTTTCTTTCGCCATAAATCCACTGATCAGTGCTGTACAGATTCTCCAGTCTCCCAGTCCAAGCGGACGAAGGATTGGAACAAGTGCACCTGCAATCATAGCAAGAATACTATCTGCTGAATTCTCCACAAGGTTCAGATGCAAGTCAAAACTCTGCAAGAACCATACAACAATCGTTGCCATCAGAATAACTGTAAATGCTTTCTGTAAGAAATCTTTCGCTTTCTCCCAAAGAAGCTGTGCCACATTCTTCGCACCTGGCAGACGATAATTCGGAAGTTCCATAACAAATGGTACCGGTTCTCCTTTAAACAGAGTTCCTCGATAAAGGAATGCGATTAAAATTCCAACTACAATTCCAAGCACGTACAGACCCGACATGATCAGTCCGCCCTTACCCGGGAAAAACGTACTTACAAAGAATGCATAAATCGGAAGTTTTGCTGTACAGCTCATAAACGGTGTCAGAAGGACCGTCATCTTACGGTCTCTTTCACTGGTCAATGTTCTTGTTGCCATAACTGCCGGAACTGTACATCCGAATCCGATCAACATCGGCACAATGCTTCGACCGGAAAGACCGATCTTACGAAGCAGTTTATCCATTACAAATGCCACACGCGCGATATATCCACTGTCTTCCATCATAGAGAGGAAGAAGAACAAAGTAACGATAATCGGAAGAAAACTAAGCACGCTTCCTACTCCTGTAAAGATTCCGTCGATCACAAGACTTCGGATTGCATCATTTACATTGAGTGCGATCAGTCCTGTCTCAGCCATTCTTGACAACTGACCAATTCCCATTTCCAGAATTCCTTGCAGAAATGCACCGATTACATTAAATGTCAAATAAAATACAAGCACCATGATTCCGATAAAGCATGGGATCGCTGTATATTTTCCTGTCAAGATTTTGTCTATCTTCTCACTTCTGACACGTTCTTTACTCTCTTTCGGTTTCACAACCGTCTGCTCGCAGAGACGCTCGATAAAATCGAATCGCATATCTGCGATTGCCGCACTTCGGTCAACCTCACGCTCCGTCTCCATCTGCTGTACAATATGCTCAAGCATATCCAACTCATTCTGATCAAGCTTTAACTGTTCTAAGATCAGCGGATCCCCCTCGATTGCCTTCGTTGCGGCAAAACGTACCGGAAGCTTTGCTTCTTCTGCATGGTCTTCAATCAGATGAATCACTGCATGGATACATCTGTGGACCGCACCGTCATGATCACTTTTATCACAGAAATCCTGACGCAGCGGACGCTCCTGGTATTTTGCCACATGAAGTGCATGACGTATTACTTCATCCACGCCTTCGTTCTTCGCTGCCGAAATCGGAATAACCGGAACTCCAAGCAGTGCTTCCATTGTATTCACATCGATAGATCCATGATTTCCAATCACCTCATCCATCATATTCAAAGCTACTACCATCGGGATATCCATTTCAAGAAGTTGCATTGTCAGATAGAGATTTCGCTCAATATTCGTTGCATCCACAATATTGATGATTGCTTTCGGATGTTCATTCAACACAAAATTTCTTGAAACAATCTCCTCACTGCTGTATGGAGACATTGAATAAATTCCCGGAAGGTCTGTTACATTCGTATTCGGATAACCTTTGATTGTTCCATCCTTACGGTCTACTGTTACTCCTGGGAAGTTTCCTACATGCTGATTTGCTCCTGTGAGCTGATTAAACAACGTTGTCTTTCCACAGTTCTGATTTCCTACCAGGGCATAAGTAAGCACTGTTCCATCCGGTAACGGATTAGCATCTTCTTCAGAATGATACTTTCCTTCTTCTCCAAGTCCCGGATGATCTACCGGTTTCAAACGTTCTCCACGGGAATGGCTGTTTGTTCTCTCGCTGATTTCCTCAACTTCAATCTGTTCTGCCTCTGCAAGACGAAGTGTCAGTTCATATCCATGTACCTGCAATTCCATCGGGTCTCCCATCGGTGCAAACTTTACCACCGTAACTTCCGCACCCGGAATCATACCCATATCCAAAAAATGCTGTCGTAACGCACCGGAAGCTCCAACCGTTCGAATTACAGCACTCTTTCCAATCGCTAATTCTTTTAATGTCATTTTTTTATCATCCTCTTTAGTTTATTGCGATTTTTTATCAATTAGTTTTACAAAACTAGCTTATTCCAGGATATTGAATTTGTCAATAATTATCATTTACAAAATGCTGTAATAAAAAAAGAAATGCTTTATTCCCTCTTATATTTTGGGAAATAAAGCATTTCTTTTTTCATTATATAGCAGCCTCTCGTTTTTTCAGTGGCACATAAACGATTCTTCTGACAAAAATAAAGCAAATCACCTGCAGAATGATCGTAATGATCCAGGATACCGGATAGGAAATAAACAAAATCTTCAATGATCTGAATCTTGGAAATATTCCAAAGATCCAGACGATTCTCGTTCCGACTGTTCCGATTACGGAAAGTATCATCGGCACAATTGATTTTCCCATTCCACGAAGAGATCCCGGGAACAGATCCATCCATCCGCACAGAAAATAAGTAACTGTTGTATATAGAAGAATCTCCATACCACAGCTAATAACCTGAGGATCATCAGTATAAATCTTCAAAAGCTCCGGTCCAAAGAGATACGCACCTCCACCAAGAATTAATGCAATCGTTGTGGAAAGAATCAGGCAGTCAACTAAGACTCTGTCCATTCGTTTCCATTTTCCGACTCCGTAATTCTGGCTTGTAAAACTCATACATGCCTGTGTCACTGCATTGATCGATGCATATAAAAATCCAAAAATGTTATTCGCTGCCGTATATCCTGCCATCGCCACGGATCCGAAAGAATTGACCGATGACTGCAGAAGTACATTTGAGAAATTGATCACAGTACTCTGAATTCCTGCCGGAATTCCAACCTGAAAGATCTGTCCTAAAAATCTGCATCATGTATGCTTTTTTGATCTTCAATTTCGAAAAACGCAGCTGATAACTGCTGTCTGATTTATACAGGCAACGCAATACCAATACACACGATACAAACTGTGCTGTTACCGTTGCAATTGCAACGCCCGCTACTCCTAAATGAAAAGCAATTACAAGTAAAAGATTTAAACATGCGTTAATCACACCTGCTACGATCAAAAACAAAAGTGGTCGTTTCGTATCTCCAACCGCTCTTAAGATTGCCGCTCCGTAATTATATAACATAAAAAACGGCATTCCCAGGAAATAGATCTTCATATATAGTGTCGAAAGATTGATCACATTATCCGGTGTTCCCATCAACTCAAGTGCTCCTCTGGAAAAGAACAATCCAACTAATGCCATCACAACTCCGCTTATAATCGCAAATGTAATCGCTGTGTGCACTGTCTCCGACATCTCTTTCTCGCGCCCTGCCGCATAGAACCTGGCTGCAAGCACATTTGCTCCAAGAGATATTCCTATAAATAAGTTCGTAAATACATTGATCAGTGCTGTGGTTGATCCGACTGCTGCCAGTGACTCACTTCCACTGAATCTTCCTACCACAACAATATCCACTGCGTTAAATGCAAGCTGCAGAATTCCAGATATCATCAGCGGAATTGAAAAAGAAATCAGCTTATTCATGATCGAGCCATTGCACATATCAATTTCAAATCTGTTTTTCTTCTTTTCTGAATGCATAATTTTTCCTCATTCTATAAATTATTGTAACTGTTCAAACACTCTCTTAATGCTGTCATAATGAAGGAAGATTCCCTCCTTGGCAAAGTTTTCAATCTCCTCCTTAGTTGCGAACATATATCCATCTGTTTCCTCTGTCTGAAGTTTCAGATCATTCTCATCAATATCAAGCACAAAGCGATATACATCAACAAAATAATTATCACCCTCGCCCGGATTTTCTCGCTTATAAGTAAATAGATATCCGCCTTCTGCATTAGAAATATCTAATCCTGTCTCTTCTCTCACTTCACGGCATACTGCTTCCTCAGAAGACTCTCCTGCCTGCGCTGCACCGCCAGATACTTCCCACCAACCCGGTGCCCACGCTTTTGTCATTACACGTTTCGTGATCAGATATGTTCCATCCGGTCTTGCCACAACTCCAAGCACTGTCAGATGGTATTCCCCATCCTTTAAGCACCAGTCATTTCGCTTCATTGTTCTTCCGGTCGGCCGTTTCTCTGCATCATAAATATCCCAATATTCCATGATATTTTCTCCTCATCTTATCTATCTCACATTTTTCATTTTTCTTTCTTATCATACATTTTTAGAAAAAAGCTGTAAAGTCTCTGGCAAATATTTTCCATTAGACTTTACAACTTTCACTATCATTCGTTATTTACTTCTATCTCAGATAATATGTCATTTCATGCCATTCTTCTCCACCCCAGACAGAATCTGACATTCCCAGATCTACAAACCCAAATTTTTTATACATCTCTACTTTTTCATCCAGGCAGGTAAGAACAATTTCTTTTCTTCCCTTTTCTTCTTCTCTTTGCAGATAACATCTTACAATTTCTCGTGCCAGACCTTGTCCTCGATACTCCGGTAATACATCTAAGCCAAGGATCATAACTTTCTTTCCTTTTGGATTATTCAAAGATGCATCTGTAAAAAATTCATCTCGGAATTTTTCCTCGTCCGTTGCAATTCCATTCAAAAATCCTGCTAACTTCCCAGTTGTTTTATCTACCGCAACTAAAAACAATTCTGGAGTCACACCAATTCGCTCCTTCATGTGTTTCTCAGAACATGCTTCATTTGGCGGGAAACAAATTTTCTCAATTAATACTGCCTGATCTGCCTCTTCCTGTCTAATATCCCTGAATTCAAATCTTTTTAAAATACTACTGTTCCCTTTCATCTGTTCTTGCATTTTCTAATCTCCTTCTTCATCAACTTTTGTAATAACATATTTGTAATTTCACACTGTCACCGTAAGCACTGCTCCTACAGATGCTACCAACGAAGCTGCTACTGCTAATATCTGGAACGGCAAACTACCAAGTCTTCCGCAGATCAAGCTAGTTCCCGCACGTTTTCTGGAACGATTGTATGCAACAATCACTCCTACTCCGGTCAGAACCTGAACCACACTTGCCATTCTTGTGAAACCAACAAAGCTCTGCACACCCACAAGTGCGATCACAAGACAAGGTAATGTAGCTGCAAGCCAACTGATCTTTTCGCCCCATTTCGTCTGTTCATTCACAATATCTCGAAGATTCAGTGTATTCGCCCAGAAAGATGTTGCAAGAGCCAGCAAGGAAAATACATATCCGATAATGCTGACCCATCCGCCAAGATGGCCGGAAAGATCCACCAGTGCTCCATTCTCTGTCACATTAGAACATCCCAGAAGCGTCATAAATGTGATCAAAAGAATCAATCCCATATTCAAGCCCGTGCCTGCTGCAATCGCTTTACGAATACCTTTTTCGTCTCCTTCTAAACCTTTCACAACCTGTGGCACAGACATAACAGCAGATAAGGAAAATGCAATCATGCTATAAAGTGCCAGCATATTGTTATTCGAATAGAACTTTGTCGAAAGCTCTGTTGTCTCTGAAAGCATCGTTGCTACAAAAAGGATCCCTATGACTCCAAACATGGAAATCACTGCAATTTTCTCACAAATTCCAACCAGTTTCATTCCGATATAGACCACACTTGCTGCCAATACATAAAAGAGCAGCATTCCGACCACTGACGGAAGGTGAAACCATGCAGAAAATACAGCTGCCGCACCGGTAATAAATCCACTCACATTCACTACAACCGAAAAGCCAAGCAGCCCAAACGCCAGCCATGTACATGCCATCTTCAGCTTTCCCACAAACAGCTCATTTTCAAAGCATTTGATAAACTGCGCGCCATTGTTATTCAAAGACAGTTCCGCAATCATAAAATGCAATAGCAGATTCATACAATATGCCACTGCCGCAATCCAGATAATATCATGCCAGTTATTTCTGGATGCAAGGAATGGAACCGAAAGAATTCCCGATCCCACGCCGTGTCCTATGATAATACTCGTCGACTCCAAAAAAGTCAGCTTCGATTCCCCATGTACTTTCGCCATACCTACGCCTCTCCGTCCGTTCGTTACTGTTCACACGATGTGCGACCAGCAACGCATCTCGCCATTTTAAATCGCCTTTGGCGATGGGGCGAGATGCATTCAAGTCAAAACACGCATCCTCCGTGTCAATCAGCGGAGTGATTGACACGGGAGTGAACAGTAACGTTCTTTCTTCTTGTCTTATAAGTATAGCATATTCTTTTCATTTCTTGAAGTTGATAAAACTACAATCTGTCATCTTATATCCGTCATTTCACATCAATTATATTCCCGTTCAACGCATCCACAGCTTCCTGTATCTGTCCTGCACATTCCTTACTTATTTTCTGGATTCGATACAAGATCACGCTGTTGATCACTGCATTGGTTATGAAAATAATTCCCGTCATGATCGCAGCTGCCTTTACTGTATCCGGTGAGAAGAACATCATAATGATTCCTCCCAAAACCACAAGTGCTGACAGAATGACATATCCTACACTGCTCACATGAAACAGCCGTCTCATATAGACTGTTGTTTCTAAGCAGATAATACCATTGATTATGATATAAATACTGAACACATAAGAGAACAGAACCGTCATAATCCCTGCATGAGTAAATATAAAGATTCCAAGGATACATTTCATAATTCCCTCAAACAGAGTTCCTCTCGAGTATAAGTCAATCCATGCTCTCTTATAGTAAACCAGGTCATAGATACCATTTACAAATATTATCACACCCGCGATAATCGCTGTTATTTCCAGAGAATCCTGCGGACGGACGACAAATAAAACACCGATCAGAAACATCATAACTACACTGATCCACATATCAGTCTTTATTTTTTTCAACATCTTCATACTCTTCCCTCCCGATCATTTTCTCGTTTTTTTACTTTTCTCAACTGTTATTCATTTCTCTTTTCCGCCATTCCAAAGCTTATCTGCTGCTGGCTGCCAGTCTTTCGCGTACTGATCGCATTTTGCACAAAGATGCTCGACTGTTTCCGGAGACTGAAGGTCTGTAGAATGTACTCCGGCTTTTGCTACCATCTCACGAAGTTTTTCCGGGTTTTCCAACATCGGACATGGGCGAAGCATATTGTCATTAAATGGCTGATTGTCGTGATAAGCCATCATCATTGGTGAACGCAACGTATCCAGTAATGATTTTTCTCTGATATTGGAATCTGAATAATGAATAAATACACATGGATCAATATCTCCGTTTGCATTAATATGTAAATATCGATGTCCTCCTGCAACACATCCACCTACATACTCCGCATCATTTTGGAAGTCCATTGCAAACAACGGTTTTGTTGCACGATAATTACGGATCTTGTTATAAACTCCGATACGCTGTTCCGGCGTTGGCATCAGTTCCGGTACCGCATCATTTCCAACCGGCATATAGTGAAAATACCATACAAAGTACGCTCCCATTTCAATCATAGAATCGTAGAATTCCTCTGATGTGATAGAATCATAGTTTGCACTTGTGTAACAACAGGAGATACCATAAATCAACTTCTTGCTTCTAAGAAGTTCCATTGCTTTGCGAACCTTCTGATAAACGCCTTCACCGCGGCGTCCGTCCGTTGCTTCCTCAAAACCTTCCAGTGAAATTGCCGGAACAAAGTTGCCTACGCGAAGCATTTCATCTGCAAACTCCTCATCAATCAGTGTTGCATTCGTAAAGCAAAGGAATACACAGTCTGAATGCTTTTCACAAAGGCGGATTAAATCTCTTTTACGAACCAGCGGTTCTCCGCCTGTATAAATGTATAAATAAACGCCCAGTTTTTTCCCCTGACAGATAATATCATCAATCTCGTCATAGGTAAGATTCAGTTTATGACCATATTCTGCTGCCCAACATCCGGTGCAATGAAGATTACAGGCTGACGTAGGATCCAGAAGAATCGCCCACGGAATATTACAATTATATTTCTTTCTTAATTCCTCTTCTTTTTTCCATCCTACCAAAGCTGAATTGATAAAAAAGTTAACAGCCAGTGTCTTTGTTACTTTCGGATCCACATCATTGATCAGATGACGGATAAAGTTATAATATGGATGTTTTGGATCTGTGATCGCTTCTCGGATCATCTCTCTTTGTGTCGGGAACTCTCCTTCTGCGAATTTATCCGCCCAGTCCATAATCTTCGGCATGTTTTTATCCGGATCTTTATAAATATAATCAAATGTTTTCTCGATTCCCAGTTTCTTTAAAGTATTTGCTGCATTCATTGTAGTTTCCTCCTGTTTTTGAATTTTCATTAACGCGTTCTTCCATATTTATGGCTCTATCTTGACTGTACAATGCACCATGTAATGTCTCATTCCGCCTTCTGCTAATAGTGCCACTCCTGCAATAAGCATTGTCTTGCAGATTATGATAGTAATTCCCAACACTCCGGATAATACAGAGAAAAATAAAAACCATTTCCATTCTGTCATTCCAAATCTTCTGGCATCTAAAGAGGTCTGAATCACTAAAAGACTGTCTAATAGAATTAATATTCCAAGTCCCGCTAACATATAGCCTTCCTTCGGATTTCTGATACTTAGCGCAACCACTCCAAGTATGATCAGAAAGATTCCACAGGCCAGATCGTACTGAAAAGCAAGACAATAGAGATCTTTCGAAAAATATCCGATCATCTTTATAATTCCATAGGCAATAAGAAGTATTCCCGCTGCCACCTTTCCGTTTCTTCCCATCACATTCGGAGAAATGATACAGCAGAGTCCAGAAATATAAAAAGCAATAGATATCATGATATACCCTATTTTTGCTGTTTTCAGCTGTTTCAAAGCCTTCACCTCCCCTTTTAAGGATCTTTATGTTAGCTTCAATTTAGCTCAATTTCTATCTTCCAACAATGGACAAACCGTCTGCAGATATACAAAAACCAGACATTTGACAACGAATTGTCTAATGCCTGGTCTTATATCGTTTATGCTTTTATTTCATTTAATACTTCTATTTCCGGTATTACATCGAATATTACTGCTTCTTCGAAGATTCTGCCACACATTTAAGAAGTGCTTTTTCACCGGAACCGGAAAAGAGTTCACATACCTCCTGGCAGAATTCTACCAAATCATAAGAGGCTGCATCCTCCAGCCAGTCAAGAATGATCCCCACAAATGTACATTTATAATATCTCACAAAGCTTCCTGTCCTGTTTTCTTTCATAGACAGATTACCTGTCCTGTTTTCTACATAAGAACAAATGATATGATGTCCCATTTTGTTCAGATATTCTAGAAAATACTCTTTTTTAGAAGAACGATAAAGGTGTAAAAGTGCTTTCTTTCTCTTTGTACATTCCTCTGCCATATAGACAATACAATGCGTCAGAGATTCAAAATCTCCACGGTCTTTTATCACCTCATCTGTCCACATTTCGACAGACCATTCCGCAAGAAACGGGATATCTTGAAAATGATAATAGAATGTATTTCGATTTACATGACATCGGTCTACAATATCCTGCACCGTGATTTTATTATATGGTTTTTCTTCCAGCAACTGCCAGAAGGTATCTACAATTGCAAGCTTTGTTCTATTCATATTGATCTCCCTGCTTTTTCATACATACTGTACATTATACAAGAAATTCTGCTTGCTCACAATAGGATAGGGGCTCCATTACTGATATTTGGCTTTTTTTGCAAGAAACCGTCACATGTCCTTGACGCTTCAATGATATATAGATACAATAGCCTTATCAACCGATTTGTTTTTTTTAAATAATCGGTAAAATCAGGAGGGAAACAAAATGAAAAAAAGAAATGTAGCACTTGTATTAGCAGCAACAATGATGCTGTCCCTGGCAGGCTGTGCCGGAAGTAATGAGAAAACAGAAGACACGAAAAAAGCACAGACAGAAACAAAGAACAAAACAGAAGGGAAAGAAGATGCTGTGCAGATTGACGGAGCTCTTTCTATCTACTGTGGTGCTGGAATGCAGCAGCCATTCCAGGAAATTGCAGACGCTTTCCAGGAAGAGACAGGCTGTGAGATGAACGTAACATATGCCAATGCAGCACAGAGATCCAGACACAGATTCGGGAATCCCAGGAAGGAGATTTCTTTATCGCCGGATCCAAAGAAGAATTAAAACCTGTAGAGGAATTCGTAACAAGTAGTGAAGACCTTGTAAAACATATTCCGGTATTGGTCGTAAAAGAAGGAAACGAGAAGAATATTCAGGGATTAAATGATCTTGCGCGTGAAGATGTGGTTACTGTTATCGGAGATCCGGAGTCTACACCAATCGGTAAAATTGCAAAAAAGGCATTTGCTGATTTCCAGATTGGAGAAAAAGTGACAATCGCAGCAACAACTACAACTGCCCCACAGCTTGCAACTGTAGTTGAACTAGGCGAAGCCGATGCAGCAATCATCTGGAAAGAAAATGCAAAAGCTGACGGTGTGGAAATCTGCGATACTACCGATTTAGACGCTTATGTGAAAGTAATCCCGGCTGCCCGCTTATCTTTTAATGAGAATGTAGAAGCTGCTGATGCATTTACTGAATTCTTAGGAACAGAAGAAGCTCATAAAATCTGGGAATCCTATGGCTATGAACTGGTAAAATGAAAAAACATAAAATAGATTTATTTACACTCTTTTGTTATATTATCACACTTTTCGTCCTATGCTTTATAGGCGGAATTGTATGCATTATTATCTTCCGTGGTGGCTATGTGTTTGCAGAACATTTAAAAGATCGTGAAACACTCTTTGCCACCTGGATGAGCGTGAAAACTGCACTGATTTCTTCCATCCTGTGCTTTTTTGTAGCAATTCCTACCGGATACGTGTTGACTCACCTTCCCGTTCCGTTTCGCGGAAGCGTGGAAGCTGTCTTGGAACTTACAATGACACTTCCATATATCGTCATCGGACTCAGCTTACTGATCTTGTTTTCGACACCAGCCGGAAAAGCACTCAAATCCGCCGGACTTCCATTTGTCTTTCATCAAAATGGAATTGTAATGGCACAGTTGGCTGTGAATCTGCCTTTTGCGATCAAGCTGGCCGTAATGGCTTTTCAAGGTGTGAACCGCAAACTAGAAGCCGTTGCCGGTTTGCTGGGTGCTTCCAGATTCCAGCAATTTCGTACGATTATATTGCCGTTATGTAAGAATACACTGATCAGTTCCTTTATTTTAATCTGGTCACGTGCACTCGGCGAATTCGGAGCAACTCTGATGCTGGTTGGCGTGACACGAATGAAGACAGAAACCCTGCCGGGAAACATTTACTTAAACGTCAGTACGAATCAGATTGATGGAGCGTTGGCAAGTGCTTTTCTACTCTTAATCCTTGCAGCATTCTCCTTATTTATTTCTCATCTGGTGACAAGAACAGATTGGAGGAAACAGCGTTATGAATGAAACGATTGATATAAATCCGAAAAAGCAATTACTGACCGTCCAAAACCTGAATCTGACAAGGGGAACCTTTCAGCTGAAAGATATTTCCTTCTCTGTCTATTCAAATGAAATCCTTGCGATCATCGGAAAAACCGGTTCCGGAAAAACACTTTTACTGGAAAGTATTGCAGGATTTCAGAAACTGGATTCTGGTAAGATTCTGCTGCGGGAACATTCTTTAGAAGACTATTCTTTACAAGAACGCAAACTTGGATATTTATATCAGGAGTACTGTCTCTTCCCACATATGACCGCAAGGGAAAACATTGCTTATGGATTGAAAATACAAAAGCGTCCAAAAAAGGAAATTACCAAACGTGTAGAAGCACTCGCTGAAGAACTGGAGATCACTTCTATTCTAAACCAATACCCTGATACATTAAGTGGCGGCGAACAACAGCGGGTCGCATTAGCAAGAGCGCTCAGCATTGAGCCTGAACTTTTGTTACTGGACGAACCATTTTCTTCTCTGGACCCGGTCACAAAGCAAAAACTTTATGGATTGATCAAGGAAATCAATACACAGCACACCTGCACAATTGTATTTGTGACCCATGATTTTTATGAAGCACAGAATCTTGCAGACCGGACAGGTATTTTGATCAATGGACGTTTGCGTGGAATTGTAGATAGTGATAAACTATTTACATCAAATTGGGATGAAGAAGTCCATTATTTTTTGGGGAAGTGAGAACATCATGACAAAAAAAGAATTGTATGAGATTTTAAAAAAACGATTTCAGGAAGTTTTGAAAGAACATCAGATTGAAAACGACCATCTGTCTGTTTCCTGTCGTTCACTGACTCCGGAAGAAGCGATTGGAAAAACAAAACGGACCGATTATCCGATCCTTACCGGAAAAGATGTGATGATCCAGGCAGAATACAAAGGATTCCGCGGACAGGCATTTACCGATGCGCCATCCTCCTTTGAAGGAATGCTCGAAGATATTTTACAAATGGATATTGAACACGATCCGCATGATCGGGGAATTTTTATTGCAACTGTAAATGCTGTTATGGCGTCCCTTGGCTTATGCTGTGGAACTGTTCATTGCCGTACAGAAGGACCTGAACTTTGTGCACAGGATATGCTGAACTATTTAGAAAGCAATTACTCGGATGTCAAACGGATTGCTCTGGTCGGATTTCAGCCTTCTCTGTTAGAAATGCTTTCAAAGAGCAAATACGATGTCCGTGTAATGGATCTGAATCCAAACAACATCGGACAGGTGAAGTTTGGAATCCGTGTGGAAGACGGAACTACTATGAAAGAAGAAATCCGCGACTCCTATGCAGAATTAATTCTTTGCACCGGAAGTACACTCTGTAACGGATCGATCATTGATTATTTAGATCTTGAGAAAGATGTACTCTTCTTCGGGACAACCGCTTCCGGAGCAGCGCCGTTACTGGGATTAAAGCGTGTCTGCTTTGCAGATAAATATGAATAAATCTTTTCATACCTTTTTAGGATAATCCGCCCTCTGTCGATTGACAGGGGGATTTTTATAATATTTTTTGTAGCATTTTGGGATAGCATTTTATATTCTCCAGAAACTATGCAGTTAATCATATTTTATGTTATACTCTTAATAGAAATAGCTATTAAATCTAAACGAAAAACAGAGGTAACTATCATGGAATTCAAAAGCATTTTAATAAAAGACACAACTGTGGAAGAAAGAAAACAGATTGTAAAAGAATCTTTAGGCAACATTTCTGCAAGCTGCGATGGTTGCATGGCAAGACTTTCAGAAATGTACGATGAGTATATCAAAGGTAAAAAAGAGATCCGTGACATTAATATGGAATTTAATGGACACTATTTACGTGGAGACATGGACAAGGGTGAAAGAAGAAGCTGTCCGATGTAAAGTAAATCTATTCCCCTTTTAACCTTCACTCAAGACCTACTGATAGAATGGAGGTGTTTGTATGAAATTTAAGAAAAGAATCGCATTTTTCACAGCAATTATGATGGCACTATTGACTGTCGGATGTGGCAGCAAATCAATGTCAGCATCCGAGGACAGTGCAACCATGGAATCAGTCTACGGTACAGATTATTCAGAAAACGAATACTGCGAAGAACCTGCAGAAACAGCCGATGCAGGAGTCACTTCCGGAAATGGACTGGAAGCTCAGGTAGAAAACGGACGAAAACTGATCCGAACGGTTTCTCTTTCTTTGCAGACAAAAGAATTTGATTCTGTACTCAATAGCCTAAAAACAAAAACTACTGAACTAGGTGGCTATGTCGAGAATTCTTCTATCAGCGGCAATAGTTATTCTTATACAACAACCCGATATGCAAGCTACACCATACGAATTCCGGCAGACAAGTTAAATGAGTTTGTGGATATCGTTGGTGAACTTGGAAATGTAACACAGGAAAATGAATCCGTGGAAGATGTGACACTTCAGTATGTAGATGTCGAAAGTCATAAAAAAGCTTTAGAAACGGAACAGGCACGTTTGATGGAGCTGCTTTCTACAGCAGAAAATATGGAAGACCTCTTAGCCATTGAAAGTAAATTATCCGATATCCGATATGAAATAGAAAGCTACGAAAGTCAACTTAGACTTCTGGACAATCAGATTGATTACAGCACAGTGCATGTGGAGATATTTGAAGTCGAACGTATGACAGACGCGGGTGAGAAAGGCTTCTTTGAAGAAATCAAAGAACGATTCGGAGACAACCTGTATAAAGTAGGTCACGGTTTCAGGAATCTCATCATTGGAATTCTTGGTGCATTACCGATTCTTATTGTATGTGCAGCAGTCATAGCTGTTATCGTAGTTATAGTTAAGAAAAGCATCAAAAAAATAACATTCAAAAAACTGAAAAAAGCAAAAGAAAACGATCATGAAGAAAACTTCAAATAGCGGCTCTCCTTCGTTTCTCTTGTAAAACAAAGCACTCAAAAGCGGAAAACCTCTGAATCTAATGAGATTTTCCGCTTTTTGTTTTCCTCTTATTCTCTATTCTTTTTTATATTTTTTTCCATTGCAGCAATTTCCTCTGCCGTATATTCTTCCACCACTGTCTTTGTCACTTGTTTTATATTTTTTTCCTTCAGACGAAGATATACAAATTCCCTGAAAATAGTGTACAGAACCGAAACTAATGGAATGAAAATAAGCATTCCTACGATTCCCATAAGATTGCCACCGATCGTAACAGCAGCAAGCACCCAGATTGACGGAAGTCCAACTGATCCACCAACCACATGCGGATAAATCAGATTGCCTTCAATCTGCTGAAGAATCAAAAATACAATAATAAATAAAATTGCTTGCTTAGGACTTACCATAAAAATCAAAAAGCAACCCACTGCACATCCGATAAAAGCTCCAAAGATCGGAATCAATGCAGTAAATGCAATTAAAGTTCCGATCAAAAGTGCATATGGCATTTTTAAAATACTGAGTGTAACGACAAACATACTTCCGAGAATCACAGCTTCTACACACTGCCCCGTAAGGAAATTTGCAAATGTCTGATAGGTCAGAGAACAAATTTTCAGAAATACCTCTGCTTTTTGTTTCGAAATAAATGCGAAAAATACTTTTCTTATCTGTACATGCAATTTTTCTTTCTGAAAAAGAATGTAGCACGCAAAAGAAAATGCAATGAAAAATGTAGCAAATCCACTGACAATAGAGCCCACTGCCGACATTGTCGTATTCATCATATTTCCTGCTCCACTGCCAAGAATACTGATCCCCCATTTAATGGCCTGATCTTGATTAAACTGAACCTGATTTACAAGCTTCATAATTTCTTGATTATTGTGTGAAAAATCTCGAATCCAGTTTTGCATCTGTGGAACAAAATTCGCAATACTTATCATCAAACTTCCCATTGTCCGAGTAAGCTGTGGAATCACACCAAACATTACTAGTGCGATCACACCAACCGCCAATATAATTGTGAGAAGAAGACTGATCGGTCTTGCTAACTTTTTTCCCACCTTATTTCCATCTTTTGTCTTGCCGAAAATTTTCTTTTCTAAAAAACTCATTGGCACATTGATTACAAAAGCAATTGCGCCACCAAGTACAAATGGAAATATAATTCCCCATATTGTTTTCAGTACATCGATCACTACTTCAAATTTCCACAATGCAACTACAAGCAGCACTGTAAAAATAATCAGTTCTCGAATTTTCTTCATAGATAACTTACTCAAATCCATTATCGTTCTCCTAATTTCTTAAAATCAGCCAACTATACTTTTATGCAACAAGATATTTTTCATCATATACTTAAAATAATATTGATGTCAAGACGCTTTATCAATTCAGCTTGGCATTGTATCCGTCTTATGATAATGTTATTGATGAACGTTATGCAACGAATAAATATCAGATATTGAAAAATAAAACCTGAAAAAATCGAAATAACGAAATTTATACGAAAAGAGAAACAAGAAAATGTCACAAAAACAAAACAAATTGACTCAAACCGGTATTGTAGCACTTCTTGCTTGTGTATGCTGTATCCTGTGGGGAAGTGCAATCCCGGTGATTAAGACAGGGTATCACTTTCTGCAGGTAGATTCTTCAGACACTGCAAGCCAGATTGTATTTGCCGGAATCCGCTTTACTTTAGCTGGGATTCTGGTATTAATTTTTGCATCAATCAGGGAAAAGAAAGTGATGCTTCCTGATAGGACACTCCTCAAATATGCCATTCCTGTGTGTCTTGCCCAGACAGTGGGGCAATACTTCTTTTTTTACATAGGAGTTGCACACACTTCCGGAGTAAAAGGTGGAATCATCACCGGGCTTGGAAATTTTATTGCAATCTTGTTGTCTTGTCTGGTATTTCGAAATGAACGGATGACGAGCCAAAAAATCGCAGGATGTGTATTGGGATTTGCAGGAGTTGTAGTAATCAATCTGATGGGAAATTCCCTGGATATGGGATTTAAACTGATCGGAGAAGGATTTATTCTGATTGCACAATTATCTTATGGAATGTCTACTGTGTTGATCAATCTTTTTTCCAAAAAAGTATCACCGGTAGTGTTAAGCGGAACCCAGTTCACGATGGGCGGAATTGTTCTGACTTTAATTGGAATTGGAATGGACGGACACCTGGGAAATGTAACGGCCGGAGGTCTGGCAATTATATTTTACCTTGCGATGGTTTCAGCAGTGGCATATACGCTCTGGTCTATACTGCTTGCATGGAATGATGTTTCCAAAGTTGCGATTTTCGGATTCGTAAATCCACTTTGCAGCGTGATCTTATCGGCACTGATACTCGGAGAGGTAAAACAGGCATTTAATGTTGGCAGCCTGGTTGCATTAGTTTTGGTATGCGCCGGTATTTATATCGTTAATCGCAGAAAAAATTAAGCATTGTTATTTTGAATAATCCCTTCATAACCTGCTTTAAGGAAAAGATCAAAACAAGTATGGAATCTGCACCATTCTTCATCAGATTTTCCTAAATGTTTTCTGCACATTTCCAGACATCCCATTATTTGAACGGTTAGTAAATCAGTTAGTGTGGATTCATCTAAACTTGTCTTATCCAGCATAACATCAAGAAAATCCTGTTTAAGTGCAACAACTGTATGTTTTACTGCCGGCAGGAACAATGCTTCTGAAAAAAAGAGGGGCTGATATTTCGAATTTTCCCGTAAAAGCCAACAGAGCCCCTTCCTGACAATTGTATTTGAATTCGATGCATTTTCTGATAGCAACGCCATATTTTTAATATCACATAATGCATCTGAAAAAACTTCTTCAACAACTTGTCCAATGTTACCAAAATGAGTATAAAATGTCCCTCGGCTGACACCTGCATATTTACAAAGATCTGTTATGGTTATTTGCATATAGTCCTTTTTCAAAAGAAGCTGCAGAAATGCATCTTTAATCGAATTATGTATAAAATTGTCTTTAGATAAAATTGCTTTTTCTTCATTCATGTATTTCCAAAAACCTCGCTATATACAAATAATTATAGTATATTTTCACATAAAAATAAAGTTGTTTTTCATGAAAACGAGGCATTTTGAACAATTGTCTCTTCTTTGTTCAAACGTATCTGGAGGGAATTGGTTTCTGGATTTGTTTATGTTATGTTGGGTATATAAGAAGCGTGTATATAAAAATAGAAGGAGGTAGGTATTCTATGGGAGAAACATTATACACAATAGGAACGGATCAGCAACAGGCGTGGATGAAAAAAAATTGTTTCCCACCTAGAGGATATGGTTACTCTGAACCGGGAACATATTCTCTCGATGCTACAGAAGTTGCAGCATACAATGTCGCGAAGTCATTTTATCAAGTCTATCCGGAAGTCTGGAATATCGATTATATCGAGAAGGAAACCGGAATCAAACCCGATGATATCAAGGATCGATTAAAACGAATGTATGATGAACATCTTATCATGTTCGTTATGAATCCAAATGTTGGTGTTTACGGTTGGGGACTTTATTATTGGGTTGTCAAATTAAAAGACGGTACAGATCCAAAGGTAAAAGCTGAATTTGCCAAGTGGTATCAGAATAAAGATGATATTTGTACAGGATATCTCGCAGAGGGCGATTTCGATTTCTTTAACGGAAATCACATGAGAGTTCTGGACAATCTTCTTGCAGATGTTATCCAGCCATGGAAAGACAGACCGGAAGTTGAATATGTACATCTTTGTCCGATCAGGGCAGATGTCAGAGAATCACTTGTAAATCAATGGGATGTTCCGGAAGACAGATACAGAAAATTTATTTTTGGGGAAGAACAGAAGAAGAAATTCCTTAAAGTTCAGAACAAAATAGATAAAAAAGATTTTGCCATTATTGAAGCTCTTAACAGCACAAAATCCATCGCAGATATGTTTGATTTTGATATGTTGGAGAAGTTATCCGGCTTAGATGGCAAGCAGATGAAAAAAGACATTGTAATGTGTGTTGATGAACGAAAATTTATGCTGCCAATGATTTATATTAATTACAGAGCACTTGGAATATCAATGCATATGTATCTGGTTCGTATGTTCCAGAATGTTCCAAGTTACAGAAAAGCAGAAATTGTAGATGAATTCTCACTTATGCCAGAATTTGTAGACATTCTTCAGTTCGGTGATTCTTTCTACGATTGTATGCTGACTGTTTATACTGAGGTAAATGACGTCGAAGCAATCCGAAGAATGTTGGAAGGATACGCTGAGATTGAAGAAGTAAAGGTAGCAAATTCAAAGAGACAGTTCAGACGTTGGGTAGCCCGTCTTGATGATGATAACGGATATTGGGAAGAATGCGTTATGACGGATGACTTTTTACAGAACAGACTGGAATCCGGTTCCGTAAAATGTCGTTTCTCAACTGACTCAGAGGAGGTGCAGTAATATGATCGTAAAACATCCAAGAGAATATGTTGTTGATAAACTTCAATATGCATTAAATCCAAAAACGATTGCCGTAGTCGGAGCCAGCCGTTATTCTACAAAAGTCGGCTATAAAGTTGTTGATGGCCTTTTAACATGGGGATATAAAGGAAAGATTTATCCTGTAAATCCAAGAGCAGATAAAGTTGCCGGATTTACAGCTTATAAGACTGTAAAGGATATTCCTGATGAAATCGATCTTGCTTTTCTTGCTGTACCTGCACACATTGTTAAATCTGTTTTGGAAGATTGTGTTGAAAAGAAAGTTAAGATTGTTGTTATTGCCACAAGTGCATTTAAAGAAATCGGACGTGGAACACTGCAGGATGAACTCACTCAATATTGTCGTGATCATGAGCTGCCTCTGATCGGACCAAACCTTGTAGGAATGGGAAGTCCATACCTTAATTTCAACTGCGGATTTATCCCTTATCTTCCAATCAAAGGTCCTGTAGCAATGATTTCTCAGTCAGGTGCCAACTTGCTTGCGGCACTTGGAACCTCACAGAAAGATCATTTTGGAATGAGCTTCTTCGTAGGACTTGGAAATAAAGCTGACGTTGATTTCTGTGAGTTTATATCCTACGCTGGAAGAGATGAAAACAGTAAATGTCTTGCAATTTATATTGAAGGACTGGATAGTCCTGATGCATTTATTGAAGCTTGCCGCAGTGTTGATAAACCGATCGTAACAATAAAAGTCGGTGGTTCAAAGATTGGTGAAAAAGCTGCATTTGCACATACTGCTTCTGAAAACAAAGGAACAAATGATGCATTTTATGATGATATTTTTGAAAAGGCTGGAGCTATCCGTGCGACCACATGGCAAGAATTCCTCGATATATCAATGGCATTAGGAATGCAGCCGGCACCAAAGGGTGACAATATCGTTATGATTACCAACGGTGGTGGTTCAGGTCTTCTCAGCTGTGATCACTTTGAACGTCGGGGAATGCCAATGCATGAGCTGGCAGAGATTTCTCCTAATCTAGCAGGAAGAATCCGTGCATATATGCCAATGTTTGGTTCTCCGCTTAATCCTGTTGATATTTCCGGAACAGCTTCACCTGTTCAGTATAAAGGTGCATTCACACAGGTAATGCGTGACCCAAATGTACATGGAATACTTGGATCCATCTGTCCGACAGCAGTAACAGATGTTCCGGCTGTAACAGATCTGGTTATCGATATTTACGAGACATATAAGCATCTTGGAAAACCGTTCATTATGGAATGCCAGGGTGGTGAAGAATGTCAGGAAGCTATCATGAAGTTGAGAGATCATGGAATCCCAGCTTATCCGACTGCTGAACAAGCCGTAAATGCTATGGTCGCTCTCTACAAATATGGCCAGATTAAAAATAAGAAATAAATTATGAGCAGACATTCAGATTATGACAGAAGTTGTATAAACGACTACTTCTCTTCTATAAAAAGCTCTTATAAGAAAATGACACCTCATTTAGGGGTGTCATTTTCAATAGCTTTATTTTCTTTGTATTAAAATCTTACCCGCTCCCGATCCGGATGTTCTCCCGACCATCCGATCTGCGGTAAAGTCATCAACTGATACATATCATTTTCCTCTATATCAAATCCGAAAACATCCAGATTCTGATGCATTCGTTCACCGGAAGAAGATTTTGGCAACGGCAGCACACCGCACTGCAGAGCAAATCTGATACAGATCTGTGCGACAGATACCTGATATTTTTCTGCAAGTTCCATAAGAAATGGTTCCTTGAGAACTCTGGCTCGACCTATCGGGCTCCATGCCTCTATCTGAATACCCATCTGTTTACAGAAATCGACTGCAGCCTTCTGTATATATCCCGGATGGAATTCTAACTGATTCACCATAGGAGTAATGCTTGTCCGCTCTAACAGATTATTTAAATGATGTGGCAGAAAATTGCTGACACCGATTGCCCGTACCTTTTTCGACTTATAGAGATCCTCCAATGCCTTCCATGTCTCCACATCCAAATCTCTCCACTCTGCATTCAGATCAGAAGGTCTTGGCCAATGAATCAGATAGAGATCCAGGTAATCTGTACCTAATCTTTTACAAGTGCTTTCGAACTCCTGCAAAGTTGAATCATATCCAAGATGATCTTTCCATACCTTTGATGTCAGGAAAAAATCTTCTCGTGGAATTCCACTCTCGCGTACAGCTTTTCCTACTGCTTCTTCATTGAAATAAAAAGCTGCCGTATCAAGATGGCGATAGCCCTGTCTGATTGCTTCACTTATAATCACTTCATCGGTGTTGTCTGCGGCTTTATAGGTGCCAAACCCCACTGCTGGGATTTCCACTCCATTGGCCAGTGTAAATGTATGTCTCATATGATACTTCTCTTTCTTGTTATATAGATGCCACGAATATTATTCGAACTCCACTGTTCCTGTCGGCTTTGGTGTGAAATCATAAAGTACGCGGTTAATTCCCGGAACTTCGTGTGTAATACGTTCTGTAATATGAACCATTAATTCGTGCGGAATCTCAGCAACAGTCGCTGTCATAACGTCAATAGAGCATACTGCACGAACGATACAAGACCACTCAAAAGCGCGTTTTCCATCCTTGATTCCTGTAGATCTGAAATCCGGAACAACAGTAAAATACTGCCAGATCTTTCCTCCTTAGTATCCTCTCAATATCTACAATGATTGTACCGTCTTTATGATTACACGTCAACACATTCTGACATAATTTGATTTATTTATCTTTCAAAAATATTACTCTACTCTTTTCCTTCTGCAGCGATTTTCTATCTATCGCAAAAGCGACATGGCCATCCTGCGGTAGGTGTGACGTTTCCCCCTTATCGCCACGCTATAAGCTGTGATATTCTCCGGCAACGCCATCCCCATATATCCACTATCCCCAATATGATGGATATCTGCACCAGCCATCTTACACATGAGAGCAATCTGACGAACTGTAGCTTCATCTGCACCTTCCTGAGATGTTCCAATCGTTGTCATTGCCAACGCACCTTTTTCATGCGCTTTTCTTATAAGATTTCCCGCATATTCCATTGTGATTCCCGGAACTGTTCCCGGAGCCGGTAGCAGGATCACATCCGCGCCTGCATCGACAAACGCCTCCACATCCTTTTCTGTGAGGATCTTTTCTCCTGCTTCAGAAATAATTCCTGATGCATGCATTTTCCCGGCTGTCAAAATCACTCTGTCTCCAACTGCTTCTTTTAATCTGGAAAGGGCCTGTATAATTGCTTCATTATCTACGCCAACTCCCGGATTTCCTGTCAGAACAATCATATCTACGCCCATGTCTGCAGCTTTTCTTGCATTCTCTACCGTAGCCTGACGGCCGGTTGTCAGATTCCATACAGATTCTTCCTGCCCATCTTTTATCACAGCCGGCTCCAGATTAATCGCAACCATTCTTCCGGTAAGACGCTTCACCTCACGAATCGTATCTTCTGGTGATGTCTGCGGCAGTCCCTGAATTATCGGATCGTTTACATCAAAAATATTCAGCATGATCAGATCTGCTCCCAGAGATGCTACAAACTCTGCGTTAGTGATATTTATTAACATCGGAGTTACTGTTCCTATTGTCTCTGCTGCGAGCGTTCTTCCTTCACTGTCTGAAATAGCAGTCAGAAGTTCTGCCTTATTATAGGAAGTTAATTCTCTGGCCGTCGTATCTATCAGTCGTTTTAACATCGTTTTCTCTCCTTTTTGCAGTGTTTTGTTTTCATCAAAAAGTGTATGATTTAAGCTTTTTCTTTGCATCATAACATTTTGTGAAATAACTGTAAAGAAAAGTATTTGCTATTGCAAAAACTTTAGCGATTTAAAGCAGAAAATCGCTAAATTGTATTGTCGTATACAAAAACAGCTGTTATAATATTAAAAATGATAATCAGATAGGAATGGTGATAAAATGAGTCAGTTAGAAATATTAAGAGAAAGTCTTGGCCAGTGTGATGAAATCATTCTGGACGCGCTGCTTATGCGTAATCGTATTGTAGAAGATATCATGGCTTATAAGGAGGTCAATGATCTTCCAATCTTACAGCCGGAACAAGAAGCCAGACAGAAAGAATGGCTGGAAAAAAGAATGGAAGAGAAACGTCATAAAGCTGAAGTAGAAGATGTATTTGGAAGCATCACAATGAACAGTAAAAGAATCCAGTCCAGAAAATTGTTTAACTATAATATTGTGCTTATTGGATTCATGGGAACCGGTAAAAGTACCATCTCAGAGTTTTTGAAAAACTCCTTTGCAATGGAAGTAATCGAGATGGATCAGATCATAGCTGAAAGAGAAGGTATGACTATTTCCGATATTTTTGAAGTATATGGCGAACAGTATTTCCGTAACCTGGAAACCAACCTTCTTATCGAAATGCAGTCCAAAACGAATGTCGTGATTTCCTGCGGCGGTGGAACTCCAATGAGAGAATGTAATGTCGTTGAGATGAAGAAAAACGGACGTGTAGTTCTTCTGACTGCCAAACCAGAAACTATTCTGGATCGTGTCAAAGACAGCCATGACCGCCCGCTGATTGAAAATAACAAAACAGTTCCGTTTATTGCCGATCTTATGGAGAAACGAAGAGAAAAATATGAAGCAGCAGCGGATATTATTATTGAAACAGACGGAAAAGATGAATTGCAGATCTGCGAAGAACTAATTCTCAGACTACGTCAGATGGATAATAAATAAAAACAGCTTATGAAGTCGCATCTAAGATTCAGACCCAGAACAGGAGGAAAAAATGGAACAGCGAATTAAAGGAACAACAGGTTTATTAGCATTGATTGGAAGTCCAGTAGGACATTCAGGATCTCCTGATATGTATAACTTCTGCTTCCGTTATCATAATTTGGACTACAGCTACATGGCTTTTGACATCAAGGAAGATCAGGTACCGGCAGCATTGGATGCAATGCGTCTGTTCAAAATGAGAGGGTGCAATGTAACTATGCCATGTAAAACGGCAGCAGCTCAAAACATGGATGAGTTATCACCTGCTGCAAGAATTATCGGTGCAGTGAATACAATTGTTAATGAAAACGGAAAACTGATCGGACACATGACAGATGGTATCGGTTTTGTGGAAAATCTAAGAGACCATGGCGTAGATGTAAAAGGAAAGAAACTGGTGATTTTAGGTGCAGGAGGAGCTGCAACAGCCATCCAGGTACAGTGTGCACTTGATGGAGCAACATCCATTTCTATCTTCAATCCAGACGATCCATTTCTTGATCGCGCAAAAGGCACAGCTGCTAAACTGAAAAACGAAGTACCAGATTGTAATGTTCAGGTATTCTGTCTGGATGATCCGGGAAAACTGAAAGAAGAAATTGAAAAAGCAGATATTCTGGTAAATGGAACACTGGTAGGTATGAAACCTCATGAAGATCGTTCTCCAATCACAGACAAATCTGTATTTCGTTCCGATCTGATTGTATGTGATGTTGTATATAATCCGGAAGAAACAAAACTTCTTCGGGAAGCAAAAGAAGCCGGTTGTGCAAAAACGATCGGTGGAAAAGGTATGCTTCTCTGGCAGGGCGTTGCGGCTTATAAATTATATACCGGCCTGGATATGCCTGTAGAAGAATACAAGAAATATCAGGCAGAAAACCAAAAATAAAACTGCTCCCAGTTAAGCAAACAATAAAAATATCATAGAAACATTTATAAACAAAAGCAGCGGAAGTCCTTGATTTTTAAGGGCTTCCGCACTTTTTGACCCGTTCTTAAAAGCAGATGTAATGTATTTCCTGCTTTTCTGGTGTCTTCATCTTAAATTATCTTTTATTTTCCTGAACCAGGCAGATACTTCCTGCTCCGCCACTGAGCAACAGTAGTATCATCCAGCAGAACAGTTCATTACTATCCGCTGTTTTCGGACTTTTTACTGAAGTTTTTGTTCCACTTGCCTGTTCTTTTTTCACCTCTGTTTTCACAGCTTCCGGCTGTTCTTTCGATGGCTGCTCCGGTACAGACGGTGTGACAGGCACAGATGGATGTTCCGGTTCGACTGTCTCTTTGGTTGTCTGAATCATATTCTGCTTCGCTGCACTTGCAGTAACTGCATCGGAACCCTGTTCAAAAAATTGAATCAACAGCTCTTCGCAACAGGAATATTCTCCAATCTCCGCTGCATTGGCAAGCTGTGGATAGCTGTCAGAACCGGCAAGATAATTATTAACTGCTACGGTATACTCTTTTGTATCATCCAACTCCTGCCCATCTTTTTGCACAGAAAGCACACGGGCACCCGCCGGCTGCGCCGGATCAAAACGGACGATAATTCCACCAACCTGCAGATAACTTCCGCTGTCATTTGGCCACGCATCCCATTCACCACTGTCATTTGCAACAATACAGTTTTTCTGAATAGTAAGACTGCTCTCCAACATTTCCTTTATCTGTGCACCAGTCAGCTTCTTTGTCACTACATAATTTCCATAAGGACTGACATTAATAACATCTCCATACGTTACCGTTCCGGCAGCGATAGAAGCACGGATTCCGCCAGCATTTTCAAAGGCTATATCAGCCCCTGTGGCAAGCAGGTACGCATCAGTTATGACATTTCCAAGATTTGTCTGTCCGATACGGATATGTTCCCAGACACCGTCCAATTCCACCGGTGAAGTACCGATGACACGATTCAGTGCTGTCTCGTTTTCTGCTTTGATCGTATCCAATACATCTGTCACGGAAGCATCCTTCGGATAGTTCTGTGCTGCTTCATAATCGACAGATGTTTTCTCATAATCCACATGCACACTTCCATCCTCATCCATAGTACAGGTCAGGTCTATCAGCCCCACACTATTTAAATAATGTCCACTTTCCGATACATAGGTTTTTGAACCGTCCGGTGTCGTCACAGATTCACTGAGTTCAATATGCTCATGTCCACACAGCCACAAATCGATACCGTCCACCTGTGCAGCCACATTCTTTGGATCAAGCGTATGGGACAATGCGATCACCACATCACACCCTTCTGCCTTTAAAGTAGCAGCTTCCCTCTTTGCATAAGCTACTGCATCCTGAAAGTCCAATCCCTCCACATTAGATGGTGTTGTCTTATTTTTCATCTCCGGATCACTTACACCAAACACACCGATCTTCAGTGTTTTTCCATTTTTTATAATCTCTTTTACAAGTTCATCCGTATCAAAAAAGGATGTCCCATCTGCATTTTTGATGTTACCGGATAAAATTTTGACATTAGCAATTCCACCAAGCTCTTTTAAACGATCTTTGCCATAACTCCAGTCATGGTTTCCTGTGGTCATTGCATCATATCCACAGGCTTTCATCAGTTTTGCCACCGATTCTCCCTTTACCAGTGTTGCAATCGGTTGTCCATGAAAGGTATCTCCGGAATCCAGCATCAGCGAACCGTCCGCTCCTTCCGTAAATGTCTGTGCAATTCCACTCAGTCGATCCATTCCGATCACCTGATTGTAATCATCTTCCTCTACCCGTGCATGAATATCATTGGTATGTACGATTTTCACATCAAAAATTGTACTTCCAGATGCAGTTCCATCCTGCGCCTGTACCGGCATTGCCCCAAATAATCCGAAAACTATCCCAAATGTCAGCAAAAGTACCGTTACCTTATTCCATTGTTTTTTTAATTTCTTCATCTTACTCCTTCCTTTAATGAAACGGACATTCGTAATCTACATTCACAACTTGTTTATGAAAACAGCCCATTATATGGTTTGTTTTCATATTGTTTCCTTTTATTATATGTAAAAAGCTGTAAAATTCAATACTTGACATACAACATCCACGAACTTCAACTATTGTCCTAAAAGTACAAATTATCTTTCTGGAAAATAACACAGAAAGGATGGGGCTGCCGCTTCACGATTGAACTGCTCCCCGTCAAGTAGACAATTGAAAAAATATAAATTTTTCCTACCAGCAGAAATTTATCTGCTGGCAGTTTTTATGCAGCTTGCAAGTAAATTTCATGTTTTTCCATTGGTGTTAAAATTCCAAGATTCCTTTGCAAACGTTTGTTGTTGTAGTAATCTATATAATCTTCGATCATTTTTACGAGAGTACTTCTATCAGTGAATCGTTTTCCATAGTATCGCTCTCTCTTCAGAATTCCCCAAAACCCTTCCATTGGTCCATTGTCGATACATTTAGCAACTCGCGACATGCTTTGTATTA
>OGOO01000776.1_pt1 | contig 33796 bp, 20 predicted proteins | sample 1552651 | NCBI WGS metagenome assembly OGOO01 (sample SAMEA2580118, study PRJEB22360) | human gut metagenome | biome: human gut; feature: human-associated habitat; material: faeces | place: Denmark | collected 2008/2010 | reverse complement strand
GCGATGATTGCAACAACAATCAGCATTTCCATGAGCGTAAAGCCCTTCTTATTCTTCATCTTACGCATTTTGTTCATCATAGGAACCATTCTCCAATTCATTGAAATTTTGCTCGCCCCAAAAACGTACTTTTCGGGGTTCACCATCGAAATATATGTATTCCGCCGGTTCGGGTTGGATCGCCGACGGGGTACAGCGAAATAAATCAAACGATGCTGCCATACATGGTAAACATCGGCAGGTAAACGGCCAACAGCAAAATGACGGTGACGACCGCCAAAACAATGGTGATGACCGGCTCTAACATAGAGAGCAACCGCTGCGTGAACACCGAGACCTCGTTATCGAAATAATCGCCGATAACGGTGAGCGTTTCTTCCATGTTGCCGGAGCGTTCGCCCACGCCCACCATTTCGGTGAGCAGCTTTGGAAAATACGGAATCTCGTTCATGCAGTCCACCAGGCTGCGGCCCTGCTCCACGCCCTGCCGCACTTTGCGGATGGACACCGCGAACATGTAGTTATCTGCCACATTTGCCGTGACCTCCAGCGCCTTTGTAATCGGCAAGCCCGCCGTGAGCATGGTGCTCATGGTGCTTGCAAACTGCGAAGCGGCGTTCAGACTGTGCATTTTTTTGAGCGGTGAGCGCTTTAGCTTGTTTTCCGCAAGGAACGCACGCCCCTTTTCGTTCTTTTTCAGCAGAAGCCTGCCGATGAAGAACGCGAGCACAATCAAAATAAGCGACCACCAGTAGTTCGTGAGAAAATCCGACGTTGCGATGAGCGCCTTTGTGATGCCCGGCAGCTCGGTACCGAGCTCCAGAAACACGCTTGTAAACGCCGGCACGGCTACCACCATAATGATGATGAACACGATGACGGCGACGCAAATGACAATTGCCGGATACGTGAGCGTGCTGATGATCTTCGCTTTCATTTTAGCGGTTTTATCGTAATACTTATGTAGTTTTTCAAAGCATTCTTCCAGTGTGCCGGACTGTTCGCCCGCACGTACGGTCTCAATAAACGTGGTCGGAAAGCCCGTAGCGTTGTTTTCAAAGCTTTGCGCAAGGCTGTAACCGCCGGAGACGTCCTCCGCGACCTTTTTCAGCATCCTTTGCAGTTCTTTGGTGCGCGCCTGTGCCGCAACCATCTCCACGCAGCGCACAATGGGCAGACCGGAGGTCAAGATGATGGCGAACTGCGAGCAAATGATGGCAAGCTCCTTGTCTTTGATTTTCTTCGTGCCGATCTGTTTGTTCCAGCTCTGCGTCTCTTTGACTTCTTCTATTTTGGTGATGACGGAGCAGGTCTCGCGCAGCTGCGCGACCGCTTCAAACTCGTTATACGCTTTGATGACGCCGGAAAGCTTTGCGCCGTCCGGGGAAAGCCCTTTGTATTTATAGGTCGTCAAACCCGCTCCCTCGCTTTCTTTCTAAATTTAGCCGCGTCTTCCCTTGGAAAACGCTTCTCGGTCTCTGGCGTAGCCGAGCGCCGTTTCATACGTTACGGTGCCCTCGCGCACCATTTTCAGTAGGGCATTATCCATCGTAATGCTACCGTCCTGCGCGTTCATGGTAATGAAGCTGTCAATCTGCGGGGTCTTACCCTCGCGGATTAAATTTTTGATGGCGCTGTTCACCATCATGACTTCGCACGCCGCCGCCCGGCCGCCCGCGCGCTTCGGCAACAGCTGCTGCGAAAGCACCGCACGCAACGTAGTGGAAAGCTGCAATCGAATCTGACGCTGCTGCCCCTCCGGGAACACGTTCACCATGCGGTCAACGGAATCCGCTGCGGAGTTTGTGTGCAGGGTGGCGAAGACCAAGTGGCCCGTTTCCGCCGCCGTCAATGCGGTCTCAATGGTATTGAGGTCGCGCATCTCGCCGATGAGGATAACGTCCGGGTCCTCACGCAGGATAGACCGCAGGCCGTCTGCGTAGCTTCTGGTGTCTTTGCCGATCTCGCGCTGGTTAATGATGCACTGATCCGGCTCGTAGATGTACTCGATCGGGTCTTCCAGCGTGATGATGTGGCTGCGCCGCGTATGGTTGATGCGATTTAAAATCGCCGCCAACGTCGTGGATTTGCCGGAACCCGTTTCACCCGTGACTAAAATGATGCCGCTGCGGTACTCCGGGAATTCGGAAACGACCGGCGGCAAATTCAGCGCCTCGATCTCCGGGATGGTATCCGCCAAAATACGGATCGCTGCCGAAACCGCCCCCTGCTGGCGGAACAGGTTAATTCTGGTTCGCGCTCCGCACGGAAACGTCCGCGCCAAATCAAGCTCGCCGATGCATTCAATCTCGTGGAAAAGGTCGCCCGCAAGGCATTTTGCGTAGTATTCGCAGTCTTCCCACGTGAGGACTTTCTCCGTGAGGTTCTGCACCTTGCCGTCTATGCGGCATTTCACCGGCAGGCCGGTGACGATATGAATATCGGAAGCGCCTTTTTGCTGCGCCTGCGCGATGATTTCGCTGATTTCAAGCATATTAAAACCATCGCCGAAACGCGGCGACTGCGTCCTTTCCGAAAGTTATGAGCAAGTTTTCAACAGGTTTTCAGCAGAATGTCAATCCGCTGTGGAATTGATGGCGCGCGCGGCTTCCGCTGCGCTGATCTCGCCGCGCAAAACAAGGTTACGGCAATTTTCGCGCATCGTGACAAAGTTCGTCTCCTCTGCTGCCCTTAAAAGCGCATCGTACTTTGCGCCTTCTGTAACCATGCGGCGAATGCGCCCGTTGAGCATGAAGATTTCAAAGACGGCACGGCGACCCTTGTAGCCGGTGTGGTAGCACTCCTGACAGCCCTCGCCGCGGTAGAACTGCACGTTGGCGTCCTCCGGCAGGCCGAGCATGGCAAGCTCCTCCGCCTCCGGCCTATACGCCTTCTTGCAGTGCGGGCAGACCTTGCGCACAAGGCGCTGGGAAATGACGCCGCGCAGCGCGCTGGAAATGAGGTACGGTTCCACGCCGATATCGACCAGGCGGTCGATGGCGGAAACGGCGTCGTTCGTATGCAAAGTAGAAAGCACCAAATGGCCCGTAATAGCAGCACGAATGGCAATGGCGCCCGTCTCTCCGTCGCGAATCTCACCGACGGAAATGACATCCGGGTCCTGACGCAAGATGGCGCGCAGTCCTGCCGCAAACGTCATGCCGGTCTTTTCGTTGATCTGGCACTGGTTAACGCCCGGAATGTTGTATTCCACCGGGTCCTCCAGCGTCATGAGGTTCGTTTCCTCATTTGCAAGCTCCTGCAGCATGGCGCACATCGTCGTGGATTTACCGGAACCGGTCGGGCCCACAATCAAAATCACACCGCTGCTGTTTTTGAGCAGCGCATCATACTTTTGCAGGTCTGTGCCCTCAAGGCCGATGGACTGCTTCGTGATCGTATGCCCGGATTTATCGAGCAAACGCAAAACAATCTTTTCGCCGTAGATCGTCGGCATGGACGAGATACGCAGGTCGATCTCGTGGTGACGCACCTGCACCATGGCACGGCCGTCCTGCGGAATCTTACGCTCGGAAATATTCATGCCACCCATGATTTTCAGGCGGGAAATAACGTTGCTCTGCAAATTTGCGGGCACGGTCAAAATCTTTCTCAAAATGCCGTCGATACGCATGCGCACCACCATTTCGCCCTCCTGCGGCTCAAGGTGGATGTCGCTCGCGCGCTCCAAAAAGGCGCGCTCAATGACGGAGTTTACAAAGCGGATCGTCGGCGCGGCAGACGCGTTGCCGGCATCCGTCTGGTTCATCTGCACCGGCACGATATCCGGTGTAGATGTGCCGACCTCTCGCTTCATTTCTTCAATGGCGCGGGCCGTGCCTTCGCTGCCGTACAATGTGCCGATGGCCTGCTCGGTCGCGCGGCGCGTGGAGATCATCGGCACAACGCGCTTATGCGAAGCGGCCTTAATCTCTTCCTGCGCAACGAAGTTCAACGGATCGCTCATGGCAACAAAGAGCTCGTCTTTTACAAGCTTTACCGGCACCACATTGTATTTTTTCGCGATGGCGCGCGGCACAAATTTGGCGAGCTCTAATGGAATAGAGATCGCCGTTAAATCGATGAAATCGACGCCGAGCTGCATTTGCAGTGCTTCAATGAGCTGCCGTTCCGTGATGATATTACTTTCAATCAGAACGTCGCCGAGACGTTCTTTCTTCTGCTTTTGAATGGTCAGCGCTTCTTCAAGCTGCTCCTGCGTAATGGCACCTGCCGCAATCAGCAAATCGCCAAGTCGCATATAAGCCATGGAACGTCCTCCCTTTCTAAACCGAGCTTCGTATTTCGTATATTTATGCTGCTTTTCGCATAATCGAGCAGTTTTATAGGCTTAAAATGCGAAAGCCGCGTCCAAAATTCTCATTTTCTGCATAAAGCACCAGAATTGCAAAATTCGCGCTAATATTTTATCATATCAACACTATGATTTTAACCTTCACGTGGAGAAAATTCCCACAGGAATTCATCCTATTTTCAGAATCAATTTATGGAATTTCCGCACATTGGTGTTTTGGTAGGAACAGGCACACTGCAGCCCATAAAAAGACGGCGGCGCAACCGCTTTTAAAGGCACGCCGCCGTTTTATGGCTTTTATCGGCTATTTTTCTTGCAATATTTGCGCACCGCTTTTGTGATCTTTTCAAGGTCGAGCGGCTTTGTGAGGTGCTCGTTCATACCGGCTTTGCGGCTGCGGGCGGCGTCGTCGGAAAACGCGTTTGCCGTCATGGCGAAGATCGGCACGGTCTCCGAATCCGGGCGGTCGAGCGCGCGGATTTTCTCCGCCGCCTCCAAACCGTTCATCACGGGCATCATGATGTCCATTAAGATGAGATCATACGTACCCGGGGCCGAGGCGTTGAATTTCTCCAGGCCCTCTGCGCCGTTCCATGCTTTTGTGACCTCGGCGCCACTGTCCTCAAGCAGGAACGCCGCAATCTCCATGTTCACTTCGTTATCCTCCACAAGCAGCACATGCAGCCCGCGGAACACGGTGGTATCGATCTCTTCCTCCGGCTTTTCAGCATCAAATGGCGCAGGGTCGAGCTTCAGCGGAATCTCCGTGATGAATGTGGTGCCCACGCCCTTTTCGCTGACCACGGTGACGGTGCCGCCCATGGCATCCACGAGTTTTTTCACGATGGAAAGGCCGAGCCCCGTACCCTGATACGTAGTGCGTGCACCGGAATTTTCCTGCGAGAACGGCTCAAACATATGCTTTTGGTATTCTTCGCTCATGCCGCAGCCGTTATCTTCACAGATAAAGCGGTAGCGAACGGTGTTCTCTGTTTGTGAAACGATGCTGCACGTAGCATGTACATAGCCGCCGGCTCTGCCATACTTGATGGCGTTGCCGCCGATGTTTTGAAAGATCTGTCTTAAATGCAGCGGGCTGCCGATGACATGCTTTTCGCGCTTATCTTCCATTGTGATGGTATACGTAATACCGCGCGCCTGCGCTTGCGTGGAGAGCAGCGTGCCCACATCGTGCAGCAGCTCGTTCAAATTGAACGGCACTTCCTCAAGCTGCATTTCGCCGGATTCCAGCTTGCTCATATCGAGCACATCGTTTACAAGCTCTAAAAGAAAATCTGAAGACCGCATAATTTTTTCGCGGCATTCCGCCTGCTTTTTCGCGTCATTCGGGAAACGGTCGGCAATCTGTACCATGCCGCGGATGCCGTTGATCGGCGTGCGGATGTCATGGCTCATGCGGCGCAGAAAATCCGTTTTGGCGGCGTTTGCAAGGGTAGCTTCCTCTGCTGCGCGGCGCAGGTTTTCCTGATATTCCATATCGCGCTCCTTTTGCTTCGAAACATCGCGGAACAAAAGCATGAGTGAGCTCGGCTTTTCCCGGTGCGTAAAGCGGCGCTGCGGCACAAGAAGCAGCTGGTACCACTTGCCCTCCACATTTTCCATTGTGAAGCCGTCAAAAGCCTTGCCCTCTAAGCGCTGCTGAGCGGTATCGAGGTCCGTAAACGCACGGAATTCCTCCCGGTACGCCTCGGCTACGCACTCGGTGTTAAACTTTTCCAGCATGGCTTTTGCGCTTAAAACACCGTTTGTGATTGCTTTCATGCGCTCACTCTGCACAATGGGCTCCCATGTATCATCCTGCGGGTGAATGAGCAGGTTTGACAGGTAAATGCTCGAAATGGCGCTGACAAGGTGGTATTCTTTTTCCATACGCAGCAGACGGCGCTTTTTACTGTACTGCCGCCAAATAAGGTACCCCATGCCGCAAAACAGATAGATTGCCGTAAACAGCAGCATCCAACCGCGGCGACTTGCGTAGACTACGCGACTCGGGAAAAAGGCATACAAATAATAATCTCTGTACTGGGTGAACATACCGTACCATGTGCCGTTGTCGTTTTTTAATTGCAGCAATGTGTCCGGTATAAGTTGCTCCCCTCCAACGAGCACGTCAGCAATAGGATAATACTGCACAAGCGTGTTCTCCAGCTGCTCGCAATTCGTGCTGATAACGCGCATGCCGTCCGTGATGACGACGGTCACATCCTGCCGGAACATTTCAGCATCCAGCATATTGGAGAGAGAAAGCTCATTTTTATCGTTTTGAAAGCGCGTGATATCCGTATAGCAAATAACGAGGCCCGGTTTATCCTGCCGTGCGGAAATGGCGTAGTTATACGTATTGTCGTTTAAACAGATCTGGTCGGCATAGGTTTTCTGCGGATAGTGCAAAATATCCGCCGCATTTTTGTCCCCTATTATCTGGCTGAGCAGCAGACTTTCATCCTTGCCCGCTTTGTCGTAATGGGCCAGCACGGAGAAATTTTCATCCAAAACAAAAATGCCGGTCAAATACTGAAATTTCGCATAGCGCTGTAAGCGATTTTCGTTTAAAAGCGCATCTTCTTCGTAACGGTATGCCGTCAGTGTTTTGACTTTGGTCAAAACATCCTGCAGCGCTTCGGTGGTATTGGCCAAGCGGTAGTTGTCGTACTTGCGGCAGTTCGTCTGCATAAAAGCGAGTACGTCCTCAACATCCGCTTTCGCCTTGTTCTGTTCATACTGTGTTACGCCTGCAAATACCGGCAGCAGCACAACAAAGCCGAGAAGAAGCGTGACAATCCACCGCATGACCGTTTCCATGCTCGGCTTATGGAGCTTCGGTTTTGTTTTTCCCTTGAACTTCGGCATCATTCGGTACCTCCGTTCACGCTTTTTTCGGCGTCCAACCCATATTTTTTCACAATAGCGGCCATTGTGCCGTCTTCGCGCATTTCAAGCAGCGTCTGCGTCAGCTTTTCCGCCAGTACTGCATCGCCGTCCGGTTTAAATGCCACGCCCACGGCGTCGCTGTACATGTTCATGTTGAGGTAGCGGTAGCCGTCCGGGTATTCGTCCGTATATAATCTCAGCGAGCTTTCATGCCCGATGGCCGCATCCGCATAACCCTTGCGCAGCGAAGTAAACACCTCGCCCACCGTGCTGAATGTGGAAAGGTCCGTAATCTCCGGCAAATTCGGGTTCAGCCCTTTTAAAATGATCTCCTCGCTTATAGAGCCGGCCTGCACCGCCACGCACTTTCCGGCAAGGTCTTCCAGTGTTTCAATCTCGCTGTCCGCCGGCACCACGACCACGCGCTGCGTGTACATATACGGCCCTGCCCAAATAAACTTATCTTCGTTGCCTTCCATCGTCAGGCAGCACCAAAGGCAATCCACATAGTCTTCATCCAAAAGCTCAAAGCCCTTGTCGATATCGAGCTCCACGAAGATCGGCTCATACCCGATACGCGCACAGGCTTCCTCGGCAATCTCCACGTCGATGCCGGTATAGTTGCCGCCGATATTGCGGTAAAAATACGGCGCATACGTTGTGCCGCCGATACGTATTTTCGGTTTTTCCGTCTCCGGTTGCTGTGCCGTATCGCTGCATGCGCAAAGCAGCGCAATAAGCGTGGCAAAAAGCAAAAGGATCCAAGCCTTTTTTCGCATATTTTTTCCTCTGTTTTCTATGTGATGTGATTTGAATACGGCACTCCAAAACCGCTGTTTTTCGGGGCTGAGCCACCGTTGCTTTTCTCAAAATACGCTCTGCTTTATAGATTTAGTATAGCGTACTTTCCGCTGATTTTCAATTATTTTTTGTGTTCTGTGCATAAATAACTTGTTTTTCTGCATTTTCGACGCGACGTGTGCGTAAAGACAATTCTAATGTGTGAAAAGCCGGAAGAATCTGTGCATTTTTTCTTGTTTTCTGTGCCTTATTATGCTAAAATCAAGTCAAAAACACCAGTCTTTACGAAACCCCAAACCGCTATAGAAAAGGAGTTGCAACTATGAGGTATCTCGCTAAACGTGTGGAGCGCATTTGTGATGAGCTTTACCGTCTGCGCATCGTGCAGCGCATTCCGCTGACCGACCTTATCTGCAAAAAGGGCATGTATATCCGCCCCGAAGCAGCAGATGCCGCTGCGCCGCCGTGGACGTCGTTTGACAGCCGCACCATGCACTGGTACGGCCCGGACGAGCACTATTGGTTCCGCACGGAATTCACCGTGCCGAAAGCGCTTAACGGCAAGGCAATGTGGCTGAATGTGCGCACGCAGATCGAAGGGGACGACGGCAAAAACCCGCAGTTTTTGCTGTTTGTGAACAACGTGCCCGTGCAGGGCATGGACATGAATCACCGTGACGTGCTGCTTTCCCCGAAAGCGATTTCCGGCGAAAAGCTTGTGTTCGACTTGCAAGCGTACACCGGCACCATCCACAATGAATTCAATCTCTTTATGGAAATTCAGGAGATTGACCCGGAGATTGAAGCGCTGTATTATGACTTGAAAGTGCCGGTTGAGGCGTTTTCGCGCATGGAAAAGGAAGACCGAAACCGCATGCTGCTGGAAAACGCGCTGAACGAAGGCATAAACCTGCTCGACCTGCGCACGCCATACAGCGGGGAATTTTACGCTTCCGTGCGCGCGGCTTCCGCATATCTAAAAAAAGCGGTCTACACCGACCTTGCGGGACACGACGACGTGATTGCAAGCTGCATCGGCCACACGCACATCGACGTGGCATGGCTGTGGACGGTCGCCCAGACGCGTGAAAAGACTGCGCGCAGCTTTGCGACGGTTTTGAAGCTTATGGACGAATACCCGAATTATCACTTCATGTCCAGTCAGCCGCAGCTTTATTATTTCTTAAAAGAGCGTTATCCGGAGCTGTATGCGCGCCTGAAAGAGCGCGTGAAGGAAAAGCGTTGGGAGCCGGAGGGCGGCATGTGGCTGGAAGCCGACTGCAACCTGACGAGCGGCGAAAGCCTTGTGCGCCAGTTCATTCACGGCAAGCGCTTCTTCCGCGAGGAATTCGGCGTGGATAACCGCATTTTGTGGCTGCCGGACGTGTTCGGCTACTCCGGCGCGCTGCCGCAGATCATGAAAAAGAGCGGCATCGATTACTTTATGACGACGAAGCTTTCGTGGAACCAGTTCAACGAAGTGCCGTTCGATACATTCGAGTGGCGCGGCATTGACGGCAGCGAAGTGCTGACGCATTTCATCACTACGCTCAGCATCGGCCAGAACGTGCAGAACTTCTTCACCACCTACAACGGCATGCTGCACCCGGATGCCATTATGGGCGGCTGGGAGCGCTACCAAAACAAAGACATCAACAACGATATTCTCATCGCTTACGGCTACGGTGACGGCGGCGGCGGCCCAACCCGCGATATGCTGGAGACGAGCAAGCGCATGGAAAAAGGCGTTTTGGGCATCCCGAAGGTGCGGCAGGTCTTCGCGCGGCAGTATTTTGATGAGCTGAACGAGCGCGTAAAAGACAGCAAACGTCTGCCCACGTGGGAGGGTGAGCTCTACTTCGAGTATCACCGCGGCACATACACCTCCATGGCACGCAACAAACGCGGCAACCGCAAAACAGAGCTGGGACTCATGGACTTGGAGCTTTTGAGCGTACTGGCAGCACCGCAGCTCCCCTACCCCGCGGAAGCGCTCGACAGCCTGTGGAAAAATACACTTTTGAATCAGTTCCACGATATTCTGCCCGGCACCGCCATTCACGAGGTCTACGAGCAGACGAAAAAGGAATACGATGCGATGGCGGAGACGATCTCTGCGCTTTCTGCCGACCGCATGCAAGCTCTTGCGCCGCAGGGAGAAGGCATCACGGTGTTCAATACAACGGGTAAAACGCGCAATGATATCGTTGTACTTGAAAATTGCACCGCAAATGCACTTTCCGACGGCAAAAATACTTATCCCGTGCAGCAGACCGAAAACGGTGCTGTGGCGTTCCTGCCCGACTTGCCGCCGAAGGGCTACAAGTGCTTTGCGCCGGTCGAAGCGGGCAGCTTTGAAAACCCGCTGCACATTGACGGCAGCACGATCACGACGCCGTTCTACACGGTTGAATTTGATGGAAACGGGCTCATCACGCGCCTTTATGACCGCAAAAACGACCGCGAGACCGTGCAGCCCGGCAAATATGCGAACCTGATGCGCATGTACGAGGACAAGCCGATGCACTACGACAACTGGGACATCGACTGCTACTATACGGAGAAATTCTGGGACGTCACCGACGTGCAGCGCATGGAATGGACGGAACGCGGCCCCGTGCGCGCAACTCTCGAGATGGAGCGCAAGGTCAGCCGTTCGGTCATCTGCCAGAAAATTCACTTCTACGCCGCGTGCCCGCGCATCGACTTTGAGACGACGGTCGACTGGAAAGAACACCAGCACCTCCTGAAAGCCCACTTCCCGATGGACGTACACACGGACGAAGCAACATTTGAGATTCAGTTCGGCAACGTGACGCGCAAAACACATCAGAACACAAGCTGGGATCAGGCACGCTTTGAGAGCTGCGGCCAAAAGTGGATCGATGTTTCCGAGGGTCACTACGGCATCAGCCTGTTAAACGACTGCAAATACGGTCACTCCGTGCACAACGGCGAAATGGCGCTGACGCTCATCAAATCCGGCACAGAGCCGAACCCTGTCGCCGATCAGGAGATGCACGTATTCACCTACGCGCTCTACCCGCACGCCGAAACATGGCGCAGCGCGGCGACCGTAGCGCAGGCGTACTTCCTGAATCAGCCTGTGCGCGCCACCGCAGGCGGCATAGCAGGCGAAGCGTACTCTCTCGCGAGTGTGGACGCCAAAAACGTCATTTTGGAAACCGTCAAGCAGGCGGAAGACGGCGACGGCGTGATCGTGCGTCTGCACGAATGTGAAAACGCCCGCACAACGACAAAACTGCATTGGAACCGCCCCATCGCTTCCGTTACGGAGTGTGACTTGCAGGAGAATGCGCTCACGGATGTCCCGGTCGAAGGCGGTACATTCAAATTCACCATCAAGCCGTATGAGATCAAGACGTTCCGCATCCGTTAATCAAAAATAAAGCACCGGCGGCTGTACCCGAGTTGGGCGCAGCCGCCGGCTTATTTTATGAGGTGATATGTTTTGAGGAGCGCCACGCGCCGCTTGCCGATCTCGACACTTTTTCTAAGGCTCGTACGGTTTTGAATGTTTTCCTTACCGTAGCGTATAAGACGCCTTCCCCATGCGGCAGGCAAGCTATGCGGCGCGCAATGCAGCGCTTTTGTAGAGGGGAACGCCGCACGCAGCACGGAAAAACGCTCGCGTTTTCCTGCATTCTGCACAGCCGCCGCGTGCAGCGTCATGTTCGCACTGTGCAAGCGGCTTTTTTCTGCCGCACCGTGCACGCCGCCTGCCAAAATATCCTCTAAAAGCGCAGTCTCATCCGGCGCGGGGTGCACGCGAAGCAGCACTGAGCTTTCCGTTTTCTCAAAGCCGAGATATTTCTCGCCGATTTCAAAGAGCGCCGTCAAAAACTCGAGTGCCGAAAGCTTTTCGCAGCAGCGGCGCAAATACAGTTTTTCAAGCTCCTTTTCATGCTTTTCGGCAAACAACAGCAAATCACACACCGCGCGAATGCCGCACCCGCCGTGCAGAAAGTGCTTTAAGCTGTGGCACAAAAGGTACAAAAACGTCTCGTTCGCGCCAAACGTATAAATTTCTTCGCCCTGCACGGAAACGGTTTCTGTGCGCAGCTTTTCATGCGCAAAAAAGGCGTTCATGTGCCCGTACGCATCGTTTTCCGGGAACGCCGCGCCGTGCAGTTCTAAAACGAGCGGACTGCCGGGCAGGTAAAATGTCTGTTCAAGCGGATCGACACTCTCCCCCGCTGTGCGGCAGCCGAGCCGCAATAAAGCATTGCGTGTGCGGTCAAATTCACCCGAAACCGCCAGTAAATCGACATCCGAGAACAGCCGCAGCTCCGGCTTCGGGTACAGCGCAGCGCACACCGGGCCTTTCAGCACGAGCGGATGCAATTTCATTTCGCGCAGCTTGCTGTAAAGCTGTAAAAATACCTGCGTTTTCAAAATCTGCTCTGCCGTTTGGCAAAACGCCATTTGCCGCGCAGCTTTCAGTGTATTGCCGCACGCATCAAGAACAAGCGGCAGCACGCCGTGGCGCACCGCCTGGCGCAAAAGCTCCGTTTGTGTTTCCTGCGGCGGCACACCGAGCGCCGCTTTTTCGTTATGTATCGCTGCTTTCAATGCGTTTAAAAGCAAACTATCTGTCTGTTTCATCGCCTGCTCCTTTTACTCTTTCGATACGCCCAAAGTATAGCAGGACAAAACCGCGCAATAAAACGAAAAAAGGCGCCCGCCGTGAAAAATCACAAGCGAGCGCCTCTTATGTTATCTCAAGCTAAAGTTCGTTTTATGTACGAATTACATCGTAACAAAGACAAACTTAATGACGAAGAGTGCAGCGATAATGGTGATACCGATGTCGTTCTTCTTGTACTTACCGGTGAAGAGCGTGATGAGCACATAAGCGATCGCGCCGATACCGATACCGTTGGAGATAGAGTAGGTCAGCGGCATCATGATGAGAGCGAGGAACGCCGGAACAGCGCTGCGCAGGTCGGACATATCGACCTTTGCGAAGCCCTTCATCATCAGAACGCCGACATAGATGAGTGCCGGAGCCGTAGCGCAGGTCGGAACAAGAGAAGCGACCGGGCTGAGGAACAGGCAAACCGCGAAGCAAATTGCAACAACAAGGCTCGTAAGGCCGGTTCTGCCGCCGGCGCCAACGCCAGCAGCGGACTCAACGAACGTGGTGCAGGTGGAAGTACCGCAAACAGCGCCCGCAACCGTTGCAACGGAGTCGCTGGTCATGCACTGGTTAACGTTGATCGGATCGCCGTTCTTGTCCAGCATGTTTGCCTGAGAAGCGGTGCCGTACAGGGTGCCGATGGTGTCGAACATATCGACGAGGCAGAACGTAACGATGAGCATGATTGCGGAGAAGATGCCGCCGAGCTCAGAGCCTGTGAACGCACGCTTCCAAGCGTCAGCCTGGAACACACCGGTGATGCCGATGGAGCCGAAATCCTTAAAGGTCTGGCCGATCTGGCTCATGTCGAAGGTCGGGGTCGTGCCGGAAAGGAGATAGTACAGAACGGAAATGCCTGCGATGCTGATAAGCACGCCGCCCTTGACGTTGTGCTTTTCAAGAATTGCAATGACGAGCAGACCGAGGAATGCGAGGATAGCCGGCATAAATGCCTTTGCACCTTCAACATCCGCAAAGAATGCGCCTGCCTTCAGTGCGCCGTGGATATCGACGAACTGAACGAGCGTGTACTGGTTAGTCTGGATGATGCCGACATTCTGGAAGCCGAGGAAAGCGATGAACAGACCGATACCGGCCGGGATTGCTTTCTTGAGGCAGTCCGGAAGAGCCTTTGCAACCTTGACGCGGAGACCCGTGACAGAGAACAGCAGGAAGACAATACCGGAAACCAGAATGATGACGAGGCCTGCATGGTAGCCCTTGATGACGTCGCCGCCGGAGATGATTTCCGGCAGAATGAAGGATACGAAGAAGAAGGAGTTCAGACCCATGCCGCAAGCCTGTGCAAACGGCATCTTCGCATACAGAGCCATCAGCAGCGTACCGATGATTGCTGCCAGAATGGATGCGACATACACAGCGTTCCAAATCTGCTGGAAGGCCGGGTCGGCATCCGGAGCCAGATGGTTGAAGCTAACAATCTGGTTCGGGTTCGTGACTACGATGTAAGCCATCGCGAAGAACGTCGTGAGACCGGCAATGATCTCTGTGCGGACGTTCGAGCCACGCTCGGAAATTTTGAAGAATTTGTCCAAGGATGTTCACTCTCCTATAAATTAAAGAATTTCCTGTTCTTCGTTTTTTTGACCAGTTATGGTTTGCACACATCGGAAAAACAGGAATTGTTACCTATAGTATAGCCTCTAATTTTGCGAAAATCAAGAGAAAACCGAATAAAAAGTCACATTTTGTTCATAAGCTGTTTATGATTTGGAAAAAAAGAGTTTTTTGTGCATTTCGGCTAAGGCTATCCTGTATTTTGCTGTTTTTCTCGAATTGCACTGCCGTTTTTGCGTTTTAAAATGCGCTTCTTTTTGATCACCTATAAAGTTTTCATGAATATGCCCCTATCGCTTGCTTTTTTATGCTGTTCCATGCTATACTGATTTATATGCCGCGCGCGGGGAATCCGCGCGAAAGAAAGGAAAGTGTTCCCGAACCATGAACCTACTCACAAAGCTGTTCGGCAGCTACAGCAAGAAAGAATTAAAGCGCATTGAACCGCTTAAGCAGGCGGTGCTCGCGCTCGATGACAAATACACAAAAATGACAGATGAGGAGCTGAAGGGCCAGACCGCCGTGTTGAAAGAGCGCCTCTCCCTCGGCTCTTCCCTTGACGACATCCTGCCCGAAGCGTTTGCAACGTGCCGCGAAGCCATGTGGCGCGTGCTCTCCATCAAGCCGTTCCCGGTACAGATTATCGGCGGCATCATTTTGCATCAGGGTCGCATCGCCGAGATGAAGACCGGCGAAGGCAAGACGTTCACCGCCGCCCTCCCGGCATACCTCAACGCTTTAAGCGGCAAGGGTGTTCACATCGTCACCGTCAACGATTACCTTGCAAAATATCAGGGCGAAATGATGGCGCGTGTGTTCAACTACCTCGGTCTCACCGTAGGCCTTGCCATCCCCGGCATGGAGCCGGACGAAAAGAAAAAAGCCTACGCCTGCGACATCACATACGCAACGAACAATGAGATCGGCTTTGACTACCTGCGTGACAACATGGTCACCTACAAAGAGCGCAAGGTGCAGCGCGGCCATAACTTCGCCATCGTGGACGAGGTGGACTCCATCCTCATCGATGAGGCGCGTACCCCGCTCATCATTTCCGGTCAGGGCGAGCAGTCCACGGAGCTTTACAACGTCGCCGACCGCTTTGCCAAAACGCTGCGCCCCATCCGCGTGGCGGAGACGAACGAAAAGGAAGACAATGACGAGATCTACGAGGATTACGATTATATCATCAACGAAAAGCAGAAGACCGCAACGCTCACCAAGCGCGGCGTAAAAAAAGCCGAGCAGTTCTTCAGCTTGGAAAACCTCACGGACCCGGACAACATCACCATTCAGCACCACATCAATCAGGCGATCAAGGCGAACGGCATCATGCAGCGCGATATTGATTACGTCGTGCGCGACGGCGAAGTCATCATCGTTGATGAATTCACCGGCCGTCTGATGTACGGCAGACGCTACAACGAAGGTCTGCATCAGGCCATTGAAGCGAAGGAAGGCGTGAAAATCGCGCGCGAAAGCAAAACGCTTGCAACCATCACGTTCCAGAATTTCTTCCGCCTTTACAACAAGCTCTCCGGCATGACCGGCACGGCCATGACCGAGGAATCCGAGTTCAGCGAAATTTACAAACTGGACGTTGTAGAGATTCCGACAAACAAGCCGATGATTCGTGAAGACTGCCCGGACGTTGTTTACAAAACCGAAAAGGGCAAGTTCAATGCCGTTATCAACGACATCATCGAGCACCACGAAAAAGGCCAGCCGGTGCTGGTCGGTACCATCACGATTGAAAAATCCGAGCAGCTCAGCGCCATGCTGAAGCGCCGCGGCATCAAGCATGAAGTGCTGAACGCAAAGTACCATGAAAAAGAAGCCGAAATCGTCGCACAGGCAGGCCGCAAGGGCGCCGTGACCATCGCAACGAACATGGCCGGCCGTGGTACGGATATTCTGCTCGGCGGTAACGCAGAGTTCATGGCGCGTGCCGAAATGCGCCGCATGCAGTTCTCCGAGGAGCTCATCGGCGAGGCTTCCGCCTACGGCTACACGGACGATGAAGAGATTTTGAATGCCCGCAAGACCTTTGCGGAGCTCAATAAAAAATACAAAGCGGAGATTGCGCCGGAGGCAGAGGAAGTTCGCAAGCTCGGCGGCCTGTACATCATCGGCACGGAGCGCCACGAATCTCGCCGTATCGATAACCAGCTGCGCGGCCGTGCGGGCCGTCAGGGCGATCCCGGTAAGAGCCGCTTCTACATCTCTCTTGAAGACGACCTCATGCGTCTGTTCGGCGGCGACCGCATCCAGACCATTATGGACCGCCTGAATGTGGACGAGGACATGCCGATCGAAGCGTCTATCCTCTCCAACACCATCGAAAACGCACAGAAGAAGGTCGAGGGCAGAAACTTTGCCATTCGTAAGAACGTTCTGCAGTATGATGATGTGATGAACCGCCAGCGCGAGATCATCTATGAGCAGCGCGACCGTGTGCTGAACGGCGACAACGTGAAGCCGCAGATTATGTCCATGATCGATCAGGCCATCGAAGCGAACGTCAAGCGCTTCTTGCCGGAGAACACCCTGCACGACGACTGGGATCTCCGCGGTCTGCGCGACCACTACCTCGGCTGGATGGTCAATCCGGATGAGCTGCACTATGAGGGTCAGGCGTTTGAGGATCTCGAGCAGCAAACGGTCATCGATTTTCTCAAGGAGCGTGCGCACAAGCTTTACGACCTGCGTGAGAAGGCGTTCACCCCGCCGATCATGCGTGAAGTGGAGCGCGTGGTGCTGCTGAAGAACGTCGATACGCAGTGGATGGATCACATCGATGCGATGGATGAGCTCCAGAAGGGTATCCGCCTGCGCGCCTACGGCCAGCAAGACCCGGTCATTGCATACCGCGAAGAGGGCTTTGACATGTTTGACGCGATGATCGACACGATCCGCGAAAACACCGCCCGCATGATTCTGACTGTGCGCCTGAAGACGCCGGAAGCACCGAAGCGTGAAGCCGTCGCCAAGGAGACCGGCACAACATCCTCCGATACGCCGGCCGTCAAGCAGCCGGTGCGCAAAAACGGCAAAAAGCCCGGCAGAAACGACCCGTGCCCGTGCGGCAGCGGCAAGAAATACAAGAAATGCTGCGGCAGAAATGAATCCTAATTCATAATCAAATCTATGAAAGACTTAGCTTCTTTACATTTAGATAATCACGACAGCCGTTTGAAGTACTACCATCTGTTCATGACCATGCCGGCGAAAACGGAAATTCCGCATTACGATCTGCCCGCGGGGTATTCGTTCACAACCTACACCCGCGGCGACCGCGATACGTGGATTGAGATTGAAAAATCAGCGAAAGAGTTTTCGACTTTTGAGGAAGGCGTGGACGCGTGGCAGCGCTACTACGGCAAGCACGAAGACGTTCTGCCCGACAGAATGTTCTTCATCGTCGACCCGAACGGCAAGAAGGTTGCGACCGCAACGGCGTTTTTCGATGAAAAGCTGCCCGGTGGCTGGCTGCATTGGGTTTCCGTAAGCCGCGACGCGCAAGGCAAGGGACTTTCCCGCCCGCTCATCGCGCACACGCTGCACCGTTTGCAGGCGCTCGGCTACAAAGAGCTGTTCGTACCCACCCAGACCACCACGTGGGTCGCCGCAAAGCTGTACCTTGATTTCGGCTTCCGTCCCGTGCCGGAGAATTTGGAAGAAGATCATTTCGGTTGGCGCATGCTGAAAACGCTGACCGACCACCCGGCATTAAAAGAGCTGGAACCCGTCGAGGTTGACGAATTACTGAATAAATAAGAAAGCGACCGCTTTTCGAGTATTCGGAGAGCGGCCGTTTTGCATTGTAAGCTTGCGTTAACATGACAAAAGCCCTACCGGGAATTTTCTCGGCAGGGCTTTGCTGTTGCTGTTTACTTTTCCAATGCCTCGCAGCGCTCGTAAATTTCAAACGCGGCTCTGGCGTTGTGGTACGGGCACTTCCACGGGCCGCACAGCAGGTGCGAATTTTCCTCGTCCGGGGAATTTTTACCGCTTGCAAACCACTCGCCCGCCGGGCCGTTGATGATTTCGGCTTTGATGTATGCCCAGCTCTTCAGCGCGGAATCGAGATACTTCTCGTCGCCCGTAATCTGCCATGCGTTTACGCTGCCGACAACGGCTTCCGCCTGCACCCACCAGACCTTATTCGGCACAGCGATGCCGCCTTCTTCGTGACCCTCGTCAAACAGACCTCCGTCCGTATCCATGCCGTGGCTCAGCGTGAAGTTCACCATGTTGATGGCAACCTCCTTCGCTTCCTCAAGGAGCTTTTCCGCACGGGCTTTATCTGCGCCGTACTTTTCGAGCACTTCGGCAGCTTCCGTCAACAGCCATGAGCCCTCAATGTCATGGCCGAACGAAACCTCGCCCGGCAGCGGCTCCATTTTATCGTTGAAAAACATGACAAAATGGTGGTGCTCGGTGTCGTAAATTCTGCGTGCGGTGATCTCGATGAGGTTCACAAGGCTCTCCTCCACGCAGGCATCGTGGCGAATACGGAAGTAGCACGTCATCGGCTCCAGAATGTGGATGTGCGTGTTCATGGAAAGGTTGCCCGCCTCCGTAATGGCGCCGTTGCTGCTGCCCGTGCCGCGTGCGTTTTCAAGGTAATAGTTGCCCTCTTTGCACTCGTTTTCAATGTACTCATACGTCATATCGGCATATCTGCGTGCTTCCTCGCTGCCCGTTGCGCGGACGTACTCGGAGAACGCATACAGCAAAAAGCCCTGGCCGTAGGTCATTTTCGTGTCGTCTTCCACAGAGCCGTCTGCGTGCAGCATCCAGAAACCGCCGCCGTTTTTGTGGTCCCAGAAGCGCTCAACGATGTAGTTAAACGCGCGGTCGGCGAGCTCCTTATACTTCTCGTCGCCGAAAATGCGGTACGCGCCCGCAAATGTCCACAGCAAACGTGCATTCAGCACGAGGCCCTTGGACGCGTCCTTGTGAATAACCTTATCAACCGTCACGGCGCCGTAAAAGCCGCCGTTTTCGTGATCGATGGTATATTGCTCCCAGAACGGGAAAATAGAACCGTGCAGCAAATCCTCTTTCATTTCATCGCGCAGCTTTAAAAGTTTTTCCATCACTTTCACCCTTCCAAATCACTATAAATTTAAAGCAGCGACCCGGCTGAACGAAGCCAAAAGCCGCTGCTTTACAATCAATATTTGTCCAAAATACAGTCCAGAACACTGACTTCTTTGCCGTTTTTCATGTAGACGCGTGTGACGCGCTTTGAGATGTCGCACACCACTTCATAGTGGATTGTCTCCATGATGCCGGCAATTTCCGCCGCGGTGATCTCATCCTCGCCGTCGCGGCCGATGAGCGTTACGGTATCCCCTACCTTCGCCTGCGGCACGGCGGAAACATCCACCATGCACTGGTCCATGCAGACTTTACCTAAAATCGGGCAGCGCGTACCGTGAATGAGCACACTGCCGCGGTTCGAAAGCCTGCGGGAGTAGCCGTCCGCGTAGCCGACCGGAATGGTCGCGACGCGCATGCGTTCCTTTGCGGTGAATGTGCGGTCGTAACTGATGTCCGATCCGGGCTCAATCTCCTTCACGTGCGAAATGACGGAGTGCAGGCTGAGCACCGGGCGGAAATCCGCGTGATGCTCCACGCTGAGCGACGGTTCCATGCCGTATAAAATCACGCCCGCACGCACCATATCGAGGTGCATCTCGGGGTAATCGAGGATTGCACCGCTATTCGCGCAGTGGTGAATTTTAAACGTGACGCCCTGCTTTTCAAGCTCCGCGATGAGCGCCATAAAGCACGAGAACTGCTTCAAGGTAAATGCCTTGCCATCCTCGCCGCCATCTGCCACGGCAAAATGCGTGAAGATGCCCTCCGGGATAAGCCCCGGGCGGCGGCACGCTTCTGCCACAACGCTTACGGCCTCCTTGTCGCGCTCAATGTCCTGAAAATAGAATCCGAGGCGGCTCATGCCGGTATCGACCTTGACGTGAATCTTCACCTTAACGCCGCTTTTTACGGCGTTTTCGGAGAGCGCCGCGCAGTATTCTGCAGAATACGCGCACTGCGCAATGTCGTTTTCGGCAAGCACATCTGCGGCTTCCGCCGGGGTATAGCCCAGCACGAGCAGCGGCAGCTTGATGCCCGCACGACGCACCTGCAAGGCTTCCTCAATGTTGGAAAGCGCCAGCCAGTCTGCGCCGAGGGCTTCGTATTCCTCTGCCATGCGCACTGCGCCGTGCCCGTAGGCATCTGCCTTAATCACACAGCAGACCATCGACCGGTTGCCGACATAGCGGCGAATTTCCTTAAAATTGTGCGCCGCCGCGTCGAGGTCGATCTGCGCCCATGTTCTTTTCTGTAAAATGTCCATAACCAAATTGTCCTTATACGCGGCTGCGCGGGCAGCATTTTGCCCGCGCATACCGGAATTTTATAAGGCGTTTCTGCCTTTTATTACTTGAAGTAACGCACGCCGCTCTCAAAGATCTGCTGATCCTTTTCGCCCGGCACGTTAAAGTAGAGGTTTTCGCCCTTGCGTTCGCTGTGGCCCATCTTGCCGAAGACGCGGCCGTCCGGGCTTGTGATGCCCTCAATGCCGCACACGGAGCCGTTCGGGTTCCATGTGATGTCGCCGCTCACCTTGCCGCACGGCGTGGTGTACTGCGTGGCGATCTGGCCGTTTTCGATGAGCTTTTTCAGCGCTGCGTCATCCGCTACAAAGCGGCCCTCACCGTGAGAGACCGGGATGGCGAAGACATCGCCTGCGTTGACGCCGGAGAGCCACGGAGACTTCGTGTTTGTCACGCGAGTGTAGACCATGCGGGAAACGTGGCGGCCGAGCGTGTTAAACGTCAAGGTCGGATCGTCGTCCTTGAGGTCCACGATCTTGCCGTAGGTAACAAGACCGAGCTTGATGAGCGCCTGGAAGCCGTTGCAGATGCCGAGCACAAGACCGTCGCGCGTGTCGAGCAAGTCCGTGACCGCCTGTGCGATTTTCGGATTGCGGAACGTTGTCGCGATGAACTTGCCGGAGCCCTCCGGCTCGTCGCCGCCGGAGAAGCCGCCCGGGATCATGATGATCTGGGAGGAGCGGATTGCCTTTTCCATGCGGTCGATGGTGTATTCGATGTCCTTTGCGCAGAGGTTCTGCACAACAAGGATCTCGGTCTCTGCGCCCGCCTTTTCAAACGCACGCTTCGTGTCGATCTCGCAGTTGGTACCCGGGAATACCGGGATGAATACCTTCGGCTTTGCGACGCGGATGACCGGGGAGCCGGTGTACTTGTGGTTATCGAGCGGCACATCATATTCTACGGCGACAGTCTCCGCTTTATTCGCGAAGATCTTTTCGAGCTTGCCGTTCCAGGTCTCAATGAGGTCGTCCAAGTCGAGCGCTTTGCCGTTCAGCTCAATCTTTGCCGTATCGGTAACGGTGCCGAGCACAACAGCGTCGAATGTATTCTTGACGCTCTCAAGCGCATCTGCCGGAACTTCCACGACGAGTGCGCCAGCCTTCGGGGCAAAAAGCAGCTCTGCGTTTTCGGCAGTCTTCTCGAACTTGAAGCCGAGCTTGTTGCCGAACGCCATCTTCGCAACGGCAGCAGCCGCGCCGCCTTCCTTGACGACGTGTGCGGAAAGAACAGAGCCGTCCGCGATTTTTGCGAGCACGTTCTTGTAGTATGCCTTCAAAGCTTCCCAGTTCGGGAGCTCGGTTTCCTTGTCCTCCGGAATCGGCAGCAGCACGGCGTAGTTGCCGGCGTTCTTGAACGCGCCGGAGATCGTCTTGCTGGCCTTCGTCATCGTCACCGCAAAGCTGACAAGCGTCGGCGGGACATCGAGGTCTTCAAAGGAGCCGGACATACTGTCCTTGCCGCCGATGGACGGCAGACCGAGGTTCAGCTGCGCGGTGAGTGCACCGAGCAGGGCTGCGGCAGGCTTGCCCCAGCGCTCCGGCTTATCGTGCAGGCGCTCGAAGTACTCCTGGAACGTCAAGCGGGACTTCATCGGATCTGCGCCGACAGCTGCGAGTTTCGAGAGACTCTCCACAACGGCGTATGCTGCGCCGTGGAACGGCGAGAAGCGTGCAATACCCGGAATATAGCCGTAAGCCATAGCGGTGGCGTCATCGGTCTCACCCGTGAGCAGCGGAATCTTCGCAACCATGGCGTCTTCCGGCGTCAGCTGATACTTACCGGCAAACGGCATCAAAACGGTGCCTGCGCCGATGGAAGCATCGAAACGCTCGGAAAGGCCCTTCTGGCCGCAGACCTCGAGGCGGGAGAGGTTCTCTGCGAACGCCTCGTCCAGCGATTTGTTTTCAAGGCAAGCCGGTACGGCGTTGCGGTAGTTTTTCGTTTCATCCGGTGCAGTGATGAACGCGTCTGCGTTCTGCGTCACACCGTTCGTATCGAGGAATGCACGGCTCAGGTCGACTACGCGGTCGCCGCGCCACTCCATCTTGAGTCTCGGCTCTTCGGTGACGATGGCCACGACCTGCGCGTCGAGGTTTTCCTCCTGCGCCTTGGCGCGGAATTTCTCCACATCCTTCGGGTCGAGCACGACCGCCATACGCTCCTGCGATTCGGAAATCGCAAGCTCGGTGCCGTCGAGGCCCTCGTACTTCTTCGGGACTTTGTTCAAATCAATCTCAAGGCCCGGTGCAAGCTCGCCGATGGCGACGCACACGCCGCCCGCGCCGAAGTCGTTGCAGCGCTTGATGAGCGTGGAAACCTCCGGGTCACGGAACAGACGCTGAATCTTGCGTTCGGTCGGCGGGTTGCCCTTCTGCACCTCTGCGCCGCAAACCTCGATGGATTCGAGCGTATGCGCCTTGGAGGAACCCGTTGCGCCGCCGCAGCCGTCACGGCCCGTTGCGCCGCCGAGCAGCACAATGATATCGCCGGGCTTCGGCTCGAAGCGCTTGACGTTCGCCTTCGGAGATGCGCCGATAACCGCGCCGATCTCCATGCGCTTTGCAACATAACCGGGGTCATAAAGCTCCGTGACCTGACCGGTCGCAAGGCCGATCTGGTTGCCGTAGGAGGAATAGCCCGCCGCAGCGCCGGTGGTAATCTTTCTTGTGGGCAGCTTGCCCTTCATCGTATCCTTAAACGGAACAGTCGGGTCACCGCTGCCGGTAACGCGCATCGCCTGATAAACATACGCTCTGCCGGAGAGCGGGTCGCGAATCGCGCCGCCAAGGCATGTTGCCGCGCCGCCGAACGGCTCAATCTCCGTCGGGTGGTTGTGGGTCTCATTCTTGAACTGCACGAGCCACTGCTCGGTCTTACCGTCGATCGTGACCGGCACTTCAATGGAACAGGCGTTGATCTCGTCGCTTTCGTCCAGATCGTCTACCATGCCGTGCTTTTTGAGGTATTTCGCGCCGATGACCGCCATGTCCATGAGAGAAACGGGCTTGTCCTTGCCCTTATACAGCTCTTCGCGGGCTGCAAAATACTCGCCGAGTGCCTTTTCGATGGCGCCGCTCAGCTTGCCCTTTTCGATCTCGATGTTGTTGAGACGCGTAAGGAATGTGGTGTGGCGGCAGTGGTCGCTCCAGTAGGTATCAATCACGCGCAGCTCCGTCACGCTCGGGTCACGGTGCTCTTCGTCGCGGAAATAATCGCGGCAGAACGCGAGGTCTTCAAACGTCATGGCAAAGCCCATGGTGCCGTAATATTTTCTAAGCTCCTCGTCGCTCCAGGAGATCATGCCCGTGACGCGCTTAACGTCTGCCGGCACGTCGATCTTCATGTCAAGCGTCTCCGGCTTTTCCATCGATGCCAAACGGGATTCGACCGGGTTCACGATATAGTTCTTAATCTTCTCCATTTCCTCTTCGGAAAGGTCGCCCTTAACGGCGATCACTTTTGCATAAGCGACCTGCGGGCGCTCGCCCTGCGTCAAGAGCTGTACGCACTGGGAAGCGGAATCCGCACGCTGGTCGTACTGACCGGGCAAAAACTCCGTTGCGAAGACGTGATATTCGCTGCTGATCTTGTAGTTTTCGTCGTACACGTTGTCCACATTCGGCTCGGAAAGGATCGTGCGGGCTGCCGCCTCGAACTCCTCGCCGGAAAGACCGGAAACATCATAGCGGTTCAAAATACGCAGGTCCTCAATAGCCTTGAGGCCGAGATTCTGACGAAGATCCGCCATCATGTGGCGTGCTTCAACATCGAATCCCTTTCTTTTCTCCACAAATACGCGTGTGACCATGTTTGTGACCATTCCTTTCTTCTGGGGAAAAATCAGGATTTGTACTGCCGCAAAAAACGGCACTTGTGACAAAGTAATCTCTTACTATTTTATCACAGGTGCCGTTTATAAGCAAATATAGATTATAGCAAATCACGCCCTGTTTTTGAGTGCAATTTTGTGCTATTTTTTGGTAGTGTCGTTCAGGTCTTCCACACTAAGCGCCACTTTGTGCTGAATGGGCTTCCATTCAATGTTCGTAAACACCGCGTAAACCATTGCAATCGCATAGGTGAAAATAAACAGCGGGAACAACAGCCAACCGAAGAACATCGCTTTTTTCGATGCACGGATGCGCTTTCTCTGCGTGATGCACGTAATGCCGCCGACGAACCACAGCGTCAGTATAGAACCGAAAATGCCGCTGCACACGGAAAGCACACAAACGCCCATATCCGGCGTGCGCGTCACAATGCCCGCCGCGACCATAATCGCGTTAAACACGATTGAAGCGCAGGTCAAGACAAGGCACGGAATGTTGTTCATAATCATATCGAAGCAGGCAAAGCTGCCATCCACAACGGTTTTTTTCAGCATTTTGAAGCCGTATCGGCTGAAAACCTGCAAATAGCCCTTAATCCAGCGGGCACGTTGTGTAAAGGACTGCCCAAGCCGCGTGGGCTGCTCGTCATAAATAATGGCGTTTTCGCAGTAACCGACCGTGTCGTCCTTTAAAATGCGGTCCACGGTGAACTCAAAGTCCTCCGTCAGCAGGAAATGCTTCCAACCACCGTTTTCGCGTGCAATCTCGCTGCTGAACAAAAAGCCGGTGCCGGAAACGCAGCTGCTGGTACCGAACATCATACGGGCGCGATTGAGCTGCGTCGCTTCGCGCAGGAAGAAAATGGAGTAGCCCGCGCTGATCCAGTTGTCGCCAAAGTTTTTCGAGTTGCGGTAGGACGTAACAACCTTGTAGCCGTTGTCAAAAACGTTATTCATCTCGGAGATAAAATTCTCATCCAGAATATTGTCCGCGTCAAAGACGAAAAAACCGTCATAGGCATATTCGCCGAAATTCTTAAAAATATTTTCTAATAAGAAACGCAGCGCATAGCCCTTGCCCACGGCATACGTATTGTGGCGCTCGTAAACGACCGCCCCGGCTTCACGCGCCGCCTGCGCGGTGTTGTCCGTGCAGTTATCCGCCACAACAAAAATATCGATAAGCTCCTCGGGATACTTCTGTGCGCGCACACTGCGGATGAGCTGCGCAATGACGGCTTCCTCATTGCGCGCGGCAATCAGCACACCGTAGCGGTGCAGCTTCTTCGCTTTGAAGACTTTCTGCTTTTTTAAAAGCGCCGCCACAAGGTAGACCGCCTGGTACGCGTAGCAAGCCATAAATAAAATAGAAATGATAAAGTTCACATATGACAGTGTTTTCATGGTTTCTCCTTTTCTGGCCTTGGTGCAAGACCAACGTCATCGTCTGTTTTCAGATTTCCAATTCTGTCTAAATCTCCGTATTCAAAGCGCAATGCGCAACTGCCATCCGCTTTCATTCACATTCTATTCACAGTTTTCAGTATTTTCATTATACGGCATAGAAAAGGAATAAACAATAGAAATGTGCGATTCTTATGAGTTTTGTAAGAAACCTTAAATTTCTGCGAACAGTGCACCAAATTTTACGCACTTTTTCGTGATATTCACGAAAGAAAAATTAATTTTAACTTTTTCGCAAAAAAGACTTGCTTTTTTCGGGGACTTGCTATATAATAATTGAGTAACAGAAAATTGGGCGCTTAGCTCAGCTGGCTAGAGCACCTGCTTGACGTGCAGGGGGTCAGCGGTTCAAGTCCGTTAGCGCCCACCAAAACCTCAGAAACTTCGGTTTCTGAGGTTTTTCTTTTTATCTAAATGACTATCTCTGAACGTTCTTGCCTCCATCGCGCTGAAATTCAGGCTGATGGGGGCTTTCCTTTGCTTCAAACTGTGGGATCAGCTCATAGCCCGTCCATGTGCCCTCGCCTACATTGTCGTAGGTGACATACTCGGCCTTGCGCGCTTCCGGGTCAAAGCGGAACACAAGCGCTATGGCATCGCCGCCTTTGTTTCTGATCTGCCCGACGACATAATACACATCGTCAAAGTAGTATATGCGTCGGCTTTTATGTCCATGGCATCTCCATTTTATGCGGTTTAGTCCCGCTGCATTTTGGCGTCGAGCAGAACAAGGTCTGCGGCATCGGACCTGCCGTTTTCGTTTAAATCGGCGGCAAGCGCGGCTGTGTCGGTCAGTTCCGTCTCCCCGACGAGCACACGCTGCAAAAGACGCATATCGGCCGTATTCACGGTGCCGGAAGCGTTGATGTCGCCGGGCACAATGACCGTATACAGCTTGTCGTCGATCAGCACGCTCATGCCGGTTTTCAGCCTGCCGGAGGCCGCTGCGGAGGATGATGTGTACACTTCCACTTCCGCCTGTGGGAACGCTGCCCGTAGCTTTGCTGCCGTAACACCCGGTTCTGCGTACAAAATGTGGCCGGAAACACGTAACTTCGCCGTGACATCCGGATCCGGCGTGGCGGTCGGTTTTGGGGTAGCCGTCGGCTTCGGCGTCATGCTCGGTTTTGGGGTAGCCGTCGGCTTCGGCGTTTTAGAGGGCTTTGGGGTCGCGGTCGGCTCCGGCGTAGGTGTCGGGATGGGCGAAGGTGTGGGCGTAGGCTGCACAAATGTACCGAACGACTCTCTGCACAGTGCGCCGTTTTGCCAGATGATCGCTGCATTTGCGGTGAGTGCAGCCGCTTCGCCGGAAAGCGTGAAGAACTCCGCCTTGTCGCCGCGGCGCACGCGCGAGACCTCCGAGGTGTCCGAAAGCCAGTAGAGCATGTCGCCGCTCAAAACAGCCTCCGTTACGATCGTGTCTTCCGCCCACTCTTCTCCGGAAAATAGGCGCACTTCGCCCTGCATATTGACGTACACATCGCTGCCAAGCAGCTTATACGGCCGCGCAGCTGGCGCATAGGTAAACGCCGTACCGGAAAGTGTCGGCACATTTCCCGCAAGCGAAATCTGCACGGCACTTTCCGAAAGCAGCACATAAAGCGTACTATCCACCGTCTGTATGCCGAATATTTTATCTTCAAATATGAATTCCGCTAGGGGCTCACCCGCCGCGTCAAACACTTGCAATGTGCTCGGCGCGCCGTAGGTAACAGCATAAAGCCTGCCCGCGCTGTCGCTTTCCGCAAAGCGCAGTCCGCTCGTCACAGGCAAAGCGAACAGGTCTGTTTCCTCCAATGTTTCCGCACTGAAACGCTCCACGGCAAGGAACTCCTCGGTTTCGGCGAAAACCGTCACGGCATCGCCATGCAAAACGGCATATTGCCCGTTAAACGGTGCTTCGGCGGAACGGCCGTCCGGGCGATACAGCACCGTCGTACGGCCGGTATAGACCAGTATCTCGCTTTCACCATAAGTTTCATACAGTAAAACCTGCGCATCCTTGTCTTCCGTGATGCTCTGCGGGGCAAATCCGCAAAGCAAAAGTAAAAAGAGAATTGCCGCAGCACCCGCAAAATATCGCCGTTTTTTCATGTTTTCGTCCCCTCTCTGCGCCGAACGAACTTCTTGACAAGAGTATATCGTAATCCGTTGAACATTTAAATAGTTTTTCGGCAATTTCTGCCATATTTTGCAATTTTCTAACAAACTCACCAAATGGCACGGGCGACTCTACGACATTTTCACATACAAAAAATCGCCGGAGCGCACTTGCCCCGGCGATTTTCCGCATACTATCTGCTATTTTTCTGCTATTTTTTGAGCTTACGTCCGTCTTCTTTCGCAAAAAATTCCTTTGTCAGCTTCACCACCGTGCCGGAAAGCAATAACAACGCGATAAGATTCGGAATACTCATCAGGCCGTTAAAGGTATCGGCGATGTTCCACAGCAGGTCAAGGTTGACGGTTGCGCCGAGGATTGCGACGAACGAATAAATGACGAGGAACGGGCGCACGGCCTTACTGGTGCGGAACAGAAATTCCACAAAACGCGAGCCGTAAAGGCCCCAGCCGATGATGGTCGAGAACGCGAAGCAGCACAGCGCGACCGCAGAGAAAATGGAAGCCCAACTGCCGTAGGTCGTCGTAAAGCCGGAAATCGTCAGGTCTGCGCCCGCCATGGTGCCGTAATTCACCGCCGTGCCGCTGCACAAAATGACAAGCGCCGTCAATGTGCAGATGACGATGGTATCGACAAACACTTCAAAAATGCCAAACACACCCTGTTTTACAGGCTTTTTCGTATCGGCGCAGGCATGTGCGATAGAACCCGTGCCGAGGCCGGCCTCATTGGAGAAAATGCCGCGGGAAACGCCGCGCTGCATGCTGATGAACAGACTGCCGATGGCACCGCCCGTGAAAGCCTTCGGGTTAAACGCGCCAACAACGATCGATGCCAGTACCTCCGGTAGACGCGTAATGTTCAGGACAACCACGCCAAGCCCCAAAAGCACATACAAAAGCGCCATAAACGGCACGAGCTTTTCGCTTACACTGCCGATGCGCTTGATGCCGCCCAGCAGCACCATGGCAACGAGCATTGCGCATAAAATGCCGATGACAAGGTTCACCGTGGGAATGTGGTCTGCGCCGATCACATTGTACTGTGTCAGCGCCGTATCGATAGCGGTTACAATGGTGTTCACCTGCGTGGCGTTGCCGGTACCAAACACCGTCAGCGCGCCGAACAGCGAATACAGCACCGCCAAAAATTGCCAGTGCCTACCGAGGCCGTTTTTAATGTAATACATCGGCCCGCCGACCCACTCGCCGGTCTTGCTGCGCTCACGAAAATGCACCGCCAACGTAACTTCCGCAAACTTTGTGCACATACCGAGCAGTGCGGAACACCACATCCAGAATACCGCGCCCGGGCCGCCTATCGCAATAGCGCCCGCCACACCGGCAATGTTGCCCGTGCCCACTGTGCCGGCCAGCGCCGTGCATACAGCCTGAAACGGCGTCATGGAACCGTCCGAAGCATCTTTTTTGCGGAACATGCGCCCTGCCGTGGTGCGCATGGCATAGGGGAATTTGCGGATCTGCAAAAAGCGCGTGCGGAAGCTTAAAAGCAAGCCTACGCCGATGATGCAGACCATGGCCGGAACACCCCAGATAAAATCGTTCACCGCTTTGTTTACGGCAGCTATGATCTCTAACATGATCTTCCAACTTTCGTTTCTCAAATTTGATGCGTTTTTCACTTTTCTTTCAGGCAAAGTCGAAAAACGCAGAATAATATTTTTTATTATACACACATATGCAAGATGTAGCAAGTAAAAATGCGTATTTCTTTCGCACAAGGTCGGAAGACAAAAGTAATTTGTTGAATCGACCAAATACATTCAGCTTTATAAATCTTTTAACCGATAAAATCTATCTTAAAACAGAAAAAATCCACAAAGACCGAAATCTTTGTGGATTCCTTGGCGCGCTTGAAGGGACTCGAACCCCTGACCTACTGGTTCGTAGCCAGTCACTCTATCCAGCTGAGCTACAAGCGCATTTCTCAAACAGCTTCATCATTATAAGCTCAAAAGTGCAATATGTCAACCCCTTTTTTAAAAAAACTTCAAATTTTCTCCGAAAATCTTATTTTAACCAAAAATACTTGCATCGGCATTTTTATTGTGGTATTGTTTGTCCAAAGACTTTATTCGTTCCCTTTACACCAACTCGATTTCATTTAGGAGGCGTTTACTATGATCGATCTTACCGAATTTGAAAGCCGTGCAGTGCCGCTTCGCGCACTCGGCGTTGTGGTCTCGCAAAACGGCACGCAGCTGGCCCGCAAGCTGTGGGACGATACCTGCCGCCGCAATGTGTATTCCGCAAGCAAAAGCTTTACGTCTATGGCAGTCGGCATTGCGCAAAAAGAGGGCCTGCTCTCCATCGACGAAAAGCTCACGGACACATTCAAGGATGACCTGCCCGAAATCGTTTCCGACAACTTAAAGGCCGCCACGGTGCGCGATTTGCTCACCATGTGTCTCGGACAGGAAAAGAGCTTTTTAATGGGCGGCGAACGCCCGTACTATGAAGACCGCAACTGGGTGCGCCTTGCGCTTCGTCAGCCGTTCGTGTACGCGCCGGGCGAAAAATTCGTGTACAACAACGTCGGCCCGTACCTTGCCGGCATTCTCGTGCAGCGCCGCGCGGGCTGCGACCTTGTCCATTACCTGATGCCGCGCATGTTCGCGCCGATGGGCATTCAGCTGCCCACATGGGAAAATGACCCGAACGGTCAGACCTTCGGTGCAGGCGGCCTGTTCCTCACCATCGACGAACTGCACCTGTTCGGTCAATTATTGTTGCAAAACGGCGAATGGAACGGCAAGCAGCTCATCCCCGCCGAGTGGGTCAAAGAAGCGACCTCCAAACAGGTCGAAAACGGCAGCGAGGGTTACGGCTACCTCTTCTGGGCAGGCCCCGAGGGTTCCTTCCGCGCCGACGGCAAATACGGCCAGTTCGTCATTTTGATGCGCGACAAAAATGCCGTCGTCACCGTCACCGCCGAAAGCCGCGATGCCGGTGCACTGCTGCGCGCCGTCTTTGAGGAGATCTACCCACAGCTTTAAAATTTGAATCACAAGCAAAACGACGCCGCACAGAGATAATTTACCCTGTGCGGCGCCGTTACCGCATGCTCCGTATTTTCCGTATTGAGCGTCCTTTCGCAGCGCTTTTCAGCCTTCCGCAGCTTCTAACAGCTCAGGTTCGCTCGTTTCAGTTGTTTTATTATATTTTTTATAATACTTTGTTGTTTTCTGACGGTACAGCATCAAAAGGCCGCGCACGCAAAGCTCCGTCGCCATGGCCGTCCACATGCCCGGCAGACCGAAACTGCCGACGAGCAGCAGTGCAAGCCCGATGCGTACCACCCAAATACTGCCGAGGTTCATCATACTCGGCACGAAGGTATCGCCGGTGCCGCGCAGTGCGCCCGCCGCAACGATGGAAACGCCGTACAGCGGTTCAGCCAGCAGCCCGATGCGCAACGCCTGCGCCGCAAGCGCGCGGACGGAGAGATCGGGCGTCAAAATGCTGAATACAAACGGGCACAGGAACATCATCAAAAGTCCCGTTATCGCCATAAAGCCCGCGCCCATCACGATACAGATGTTGCCGTAGCGCTTGGCAAGGTCGGTCTTTCCCGCGCCGATGTTGCGCCCGACGAGCGTCGTCGCCGCCGAGCCGATACCGTAGCCCGGCATGTAGCACAAGCTCTCTGCCGTCACGGCGAAGGAGTTTGCCGCGATGGAAACTGCACCGAGCGGCGCAATAATCATGGTCGCGACGACCTGCGCACTGCACATGGCGATCTCCTGCACGCCGACCGGCAGACCGATCTTCAAAGCTTTTTTGAGAATTTCCGGGTCAAAGCCGTGCTTTTCGGTCTCTTTGCGGTTGAGCCGCAAATGCGGGTTGCACAACAGGCAGCGCCACGCCATCGTCAGGCTGACGACCGCACATGCACTCGCCGTGCCGATTCCCGCACCCATCACGCCGAAATGCGGAATGAAAATGGTATTGAACACCACATCGAGTAAACACATGGCGGCGTTTAAAATGCTCGGCGTCAGCATATCGCCGCTGCATTGCAAGAACGACGAGTTCAGCGAGTTGATCTGCGAGAACGGGATCATCAGCGCGTACACCATGAAGTACTTCGAGGCATCGTAACGAATAGCCGGGTCGCCGCCGAGCCACGTCGGCAGCATACTGTGGATGGAAAGCCCCAACGCGCACAAAATCCCTGCCACGCACAGCGCCGTGCACAGGCCGTGACGCACCACGCTTCTCGCTTCCGCATCGCGTCCCGCGCCGATGTTATGCGCCACCTGCACGGAAAAGCCTGCCGAAACGGCGTATGTAATGCCGCCCAGCAGCCATGTGCTCGTAGATACCAGACCGATCGCCGCCGAAGCGTTCGCGCCGAGCGAACCCACCATGGCGGAATCGATATACTGCATCACGATGGTTGTAATCTGCGTTAAAATAGCCGGCAGGCTCAGTACCCAAACTTCCTTCACCTGCGGCTTCAGTTCATGCCAGCTTATTTTTTTCATGTCTCGTTCCCCGTTTCTTCAAATTCCCCTGTTGTAAAATAGCGGCGCATCACGCCGGAAAACCGGAACAGCTCCTGCACAAATTCCGGGTCTTTATCTTTAAAATACAGCCGAAAAAGCCGCTCCTCTGCCTCATACACGGGCTTTAAAACCTCATTCGCGTAGTCCCTGCCCGCTTCTGTCAGCGTTACGGAAAGCTCCCTGCGCTCGCCGGGAATGGGGCTCTGCACCACAAAGCCGCCCTTTTCCAGCTCTTTGATCAGCGTGTTCACCGTCGTTTTCGGGAATCCCCAGTCCCAGCAGATCTGCTTTTGCGTGTGCCCCTCGCCGTCGTTCAGCGCCGAAAGCAGCCACAGCATATTCGGTTTGATCTGCGCACTTTTCGAGAACACATCGTAAGCTGCGTCTATGCCGTACACCGCCTTGCCAAGCTGCCGGAAAAACGCATATCGTTCCATTTCGCTCCACCCCGCTAAAATACGAATTCGTATTTCATTTTAGCACGGGTCCGGACGGGTGTCAACCACGGTGTCGTGTAAATCGTAAATATTTTTTGAATAAGAATGTAAAACCCCCGCCCCGGGTACCGGCACAAAGCCGATTTCCGGGGCGGGGGTTCATTGCTTTTAGGTTTTCACTTTACTTTTCGTGTCTCTTCTTTTTATAGATGAGCACCGCTGCAAGCGCGCCTCCGCTCAGCACGAGCGCCGCGCTGCCGAAAACGACCGGCAAGTTGCTGCTGCCTGTCTTCGGGTTATTGGGGTCTGCCTTCGGCGCCGGAGTCGGCGTAGCCGTCGGTTTTACCGTAGGCGTCGCGGTCGGAGCCGCCGTCGGGCTCGCAGAAGGCGCAGCCGTGGGTGTTGCCGTCGGTTTTACCGTAGGCGTCGCGGTCGGAGCCGCCGTCGGGCTTGCAGAAGGTGCAGCCGTGGGTGTTGCCGTAGGCGTCGCGGTCGGAGCCTCTGTGGGCTTTTTCACCAACGCGGCCATAGCATCTTCAATGGCCTTCGCCATTGCGTCTACCTTGTCTTGTTCCGTTATGTTCTTGTCGCGCACAACTGCGTTAATCGCCGTTTCCACTGCGGTGAAGTTTGTATACGCGTCTTTATTCAGCGCGTTTGCTTTCGCAATGGCCTCGTCCACTTTCGTGTAGTCGGCATCTTTGTACTGTAACGCGGTGATGGCATTTTCAATAGCCTGCGCCATTGCGTCTAC
>OGOO01000770.1_pt1 | contig 34007 bp, 32 predicted proteins | sample 1552651 | NCBI WGS metagenome assembly OGOO01 (sample SAMEA2580118, study PRJEB22360) | human gut metagenome | biome: human gut; feature: human-associated habitat; material: faeces | place: Denmark | collected 2008/2010 | reverse complement strand
CTGAATCCCTTTTTCCGGAACCACTCAGAAACCTGGATGGCAGCATCGTTCAGCCTCACATTCGCTTTTTCCAGCATCTGGCATTGCATCATCCATTGCAGAAGCAAGTCCTTGCTCATCCCCACCTCAGCCGGTGGCAACTTCTGGATACCATCAAAGAGAATACTGACCAAACATTGCTTTTGGGCGATACGATATAGCTCCTTCCAATCCGCCTCTTTCAAGGAAGAAGGAATCTCAGACTCCGAGCCAATGCAGAATCGCAAGAAATCAAAGAAAATCTGAAGTTGTTTCTTCACAAGTTACTCTTTCGTCATGTTCCAGAGGAACAAGCTATTACCGATGATATATCTTCTCCACATACGCTTAGGCTCCTTGATCAAGCGATAGAGCCATTCCAGACCATGCTCCTGCCACCAGATAGGTGCACGCTCTACGGTACCAGCAAAGAAGTCGAAGACAGCACCGATGGTACCTACGTGACAATGGATGTTCAACTCATTCCAATGAGAGTAAGTCCACTTTTCCTGCTTAGGAGCCGTCATGCCAATCCAGAGCAAATCAGGGTTGGCAGCATTGATAGCATCAATGATTGCCTTGTTGTCCTCATCCGAGAACTCAGGCTTATAAGGAGGCGAATAAGTCACCACCTTCAGGTGAGGATAATCCACGGCAGCACGCTTCACAATCAGGTCGAGCACCTTCTGCGAACTACCCATAAACATCACCGTACCACCTTTTTTCTCCAGCTTGTTCATTTCGAAGAAAAACAAGTCCCAGCCAGCTATTCTTTCCTTCGGCTGACTCTTAGCCTTAATCCACTTACACGCCTTCACGATACTCACGCCATCCGGAATCAGCACATCACCATTAGTCAGAGCATCAGCAAAGAGCTGATCCTTCTTTGCGGTGTTAAAAGAATGCGCATTTATTGTGTTAATGAGCAATTTGCCCTCTGGTAATGAGGCTAATTCCGCCTTACTACCCAAAATTGTTAATGTTTTTAGTCGAAACATAACTGTATTTGAATTTATTTTGTTATCTTCGCAGCCATAAATAGCGGGTTCCATCAGAATCCCATCATTTCATAAACAAGAAACAACGATTATGGCATACGATATTAATACTATATATACGAAGTATAAGCAGCTTACGAAAAAGCAACGTCAGCAACTCCTTACGGCTCTTCAGTCGCAAAGCATCAACATTGTGAAAATCGAAGCCTACGAATATGCTGATGCCCCAGGCATCAAACATCTGTTTTTCTATTTTGCAGAGGATAGCAAAAAAGCCATCCCCTACTTCATGCTAGACTATAATATATGGGAACAGATTCTAAATGAAATCATATACCTTTAATTTTATTTTTTATGCAGACAACAGATAAAGGAAGTCCTATGCCACAAATAGTATATAGAAAGAAAATTATAATGTTTTTACCATACATAAACGTATATAAGCCTTTTTCACTTGTTTCTTCAAATACTCCAAACTCCATCAACAAGCTATTGCAACAAAAGAATCCTAAAATGTGTAACGCCATAACATAAAAAGAATCTTTTCCTATCCTTGAAATGCAGTTAACAAAGAATGACTTTTCTATTCGCTTTGCTAGGAATGTATAAACATAGATAATAGATAAACTTCCTAACACAAGCCATCCTATATCTTGAAATTCATTTTTTGCCATAGTCAATCGCACATGACTCAATATGAAACATTGAATAAAAGTAAGAAGACATACAGCCATCATCCAAGGATTATCAAATGCTACTTTCAATCTTTGCTTTACCAATCTTCCTATATTGATTAAGAACATAGCTGTTATAGCAACATTTACACGATTAATAGTAAAACCAAGTTTTTGAGTAAAAATACAACTAACAACAACTCCTAATAGCAATATTAAGAAAACTATCCATTGTTGCTTGATAGCATCTTCAATAAACTTGTTCACTATCCAAGCCAGCAAACTTAGACCAACCATGGAGTAAATTAATGTATATAAGAACCACATAGCGCCCATAACAAGTTCTCCACTTCCTGCACAAAGTAAAACTTTTCCACATCCAAGAACAATCTCCTTTAATCCATAGTGAATAAACGGGACACCTGTAGCAGGATGTAATCCACCCAAAGGATACCAGCCTATATTTACAAAAAGATTATGAGAAAGAACCGCACAAAGATATATTACAGTAGCAGGAATATAAAGAGACTTCAGTTTCCCTTTGATAAAAGGTACAGGATGAATCATCTTCTCCCACTTCAAATAATATCCAGCAACTATGAAGAATACAGCAACATTCCAAGGATTCATCATCAAGTTTGCTAACCATTCTGGGAAAAGTGATGTAGATTGATGAAAGATAACGATGCTAAGCATCGCCCATCCTTTCAAAAAATCAACTGTCACATCTCTGCTATGCCCCCCCACAGACCGTCCGAAAACCTTGATTTTCTGCTGTTTATCACAGTTTTGAGGGCATATAAAGCCCTCTAAGCTAGTCTGGGGATCAGCTCTAAAATTTCGATTTCTAATAAAATTCATAATTGATGTGCTCAAATCGAGCGAAAATAAGTGATAGGAGTTCTAAAAATTAAGTTGTGGGGACCTCCTTCTTCCCCTTATGCCATCTTTGCGATCAATTGTGGAACGCCAAACATAGAGATGGCTCTACGCATATTATAGGAGAGGCAGATGAGGGCCATTTCGGCCTCCACCTTAACCTTCGTTTTCAATAAAAAGTAATATGCACCCAAAGTTCTTTTCATCGTTCCAAAAGGGTGTTCTGAGAGACACATTCTTTGCGACATCTTCTTCTTGTCTAAATGAAGTTTGTATTGTCACTATCTTGTGTTCTTTAACTTCTCGTTTCATCTTCGTCATAGGAGGATGCTGATCATCATTCTGATTGCCAGAATCTACTGAGTAATTCTGAGCTTTCATTATGAGAGTATCCTTATTGAAGTCTGCCTCTTTAAATGCTGATTTGGTACACTTATGAGAGCATTTCTTGCAAGCCAACTTATTACAATAACGGATACGACCATCCTTCTTTAATGATTTCTGGGGCAATATAGAACCCTGCGGGCAATACACCAAATTCTTTGCAGCATCTCTAACAAAGTAACCTTGCAGAGCAAGTTGTAAGAGCTCTTCGTCAGACATTTCCTTAATATTACTTGGCGCAGTACATTCATAGGATTTACGAACACCTATTTGGGGAGTATCAAGGATACCTGCATAGGCAGTCGGTATTTTGCCGGCCTCAAGACACCTTTCGAGATCCTCAGGCTTTGTACTGTTAAGCATCTCATCTGTTACGGCAGCTTCTATATGTTCAAATTCATCTGAAAGAGATACTTCCTGGTTTTCAATATTGCGAAAACGCTCTATGTAGCAATGAATCAGTTTCATTTTTACAATTCAGATGCACAAGACATCAGCAACAAATGTACGTATTCTGTTCCATTTCACAAAGTACTCAAACAATTTTACGTCCCAACAATCTCACTCTTAAAATAAGGAGATAACGTTTAAGTTTTTCTCTCCAAGATTTTAAAGAACTATTATCTATAGCCTGTAATTTCTCTATTGAAGATTTTGCTATTGATTGATATTGAGGAAACAATTTTCTATTATAAACATCCTGAAGGGCAAACAAATACGCCTCATATTTCTTAGGATTCACCGTACCTAGTCCTGTGGCAGACATTGTGTAATAATTCAAATACTCATCAATGTTTGCCAATTTTCCAACGGTTCCCAATTGTAACTCCAAATCCAAATCTTGTCCACCACGTGGAATTCTGTAACCACCTATTTTATCAAAAGCATCTCTACGGAACATCAAAGTTGTATGGGCCAAAGCAAATCTAAAGTTTAATAAAGACTTGACTATATCATCATGCTTTACCGGAAAATGACGGTGCTTATAATATTTGTTTCCATATAAATCATAATGCATCGTTCCCACGCATGAAACATCTAAATGATGATCAAGATATGAAACCTGCTTCTCCAATCTATTAGCAACCATTCTGTCATCATCATCCAAGCGGGCAATATATTGACCAGACGAATTTTTAATTCCGTAATTTAAAGCTGCTCCCAAACCAGAATTAGGGATTCTGAAAAACTTTATACGAGGATCAGAAGAAATGGAAGCTATCATAGGTTTCAAACTTTCTTTCGAGCCATCGTCCACTATTATTAGTTCATAATCCTTATATGTTTGATTAAGGATTGATTTTACGGCAGCATCCAACTTTTCTCTATTTGGATTGCAACTTGCCATGATTATAGATACTTTCATTTTACTCTATATAACTTTAATGAACGAAAACCTGATGCAGTATTATCTACGCATATATACTTATTATCATAGCTCCAACGTGGATGCAGATCACATCGGTTTTCATTAAAATATCTAAAAGGAGACCACAAAGTATCCAAAACATACAAACTACACTTTGTTGTATCAAATAGAAAGACATACTGTTTTCGTCCTTTATTAGGATATGTATCTGTTAATATTATCTTTCTATCTTGTGAAAATGAAGGATGCCCATCCTCATCAGGAAGTCCTTCTATCATTCGTACCTTTTTAGTAACTATGTTGACCTCCATATACCCCTTCATATTTTTTTCATTCGTAGCATATATAAAGAGGGTTTCAGCATTTTTCCAACAATAATGCGACACATGTCCATAATCAAGCAATGTTTCCAATACATCCGTATCTAAATGATACAACAGCAATCGAGACACAAATTCACCACCCTTCACTTGCCATCTATGAATAAAGATAATTGACTTTTCATCAGGAGTATAAGCTACATGATTAATATAATGCTGAAGTTTCAGATAATCTTTTGGTCTGTAATTAACAACTCGCTCTAATGATAAAATCAGTTTTGAAGTATTTGATTCAACATTTACTTCCCATATACCATCTTTATTCCATTCCATGCTATCTACCTGATAAGGATATCCATATCCTTTAGCATAAATATCTAATCGGAAAAAATTCAAAGAAAGGTATTTTGTATGAGAAGAATTAAAAAAGTAAGCAGAACGGTTGATTTCACGAACAGCAGCAGAGTCTTCTACATCAACTATTACTGTTACATAAGAGTTAGATTCATGATTATATTTATTATAAGACACTTGCGTATCATTTACCCATTGAACCATACACCCCTGCTGCCAATTCCATGCCGTCGTATGTCCTACGACTTTACTTTTTCCAGTATTTAAATCAAAGACACAAACATCAGCGCTATAGCCAGGTTTAACATTATCCAAAACATCTAAATATGCCACTTTCGTTCCAGAAAGATTGATTGGTGATTTATCATAATAACCAAAATAACAATGATGTCCTTTTTTCTTTATCTCAACAACATCCAAGAAATTCTTTTTCTGAAGTCCTTTATATGGAGAAGTTTCAAACAGAGATTGTGCATATCGTACATATAGCAGACCCTTTTTCATTGTAGCAAACAAAAAAGGGTTATTTTTAACAAATCGCTTAACTACACTCATAATTATACCTTCTTTTTACTTAATATTGGAGAAAAGAGCAACACTAATGCCAGTTTTACAGAATCAACAATATTATTTGACTCAAATATTCGATGCAAACTTAACACCTCTTCTAAATGATATTTTTCCAAACATCTCATAAAACTTTTTTTATTTACGTGTCCTCTAAACAAAAGCGATATAAATCGCTTCTGATAATTTGCATAACAATACTTCATTAATGAAGCATGTTTTTCGCTAATCAATTGAAATATTAAACTATGTGCATAAATGATGTTATCTAATCTTGTATTACTCATTCCCAACATAGTTGAAGAACCTTCTGTTTGGATATAATTATAAACAACATCATCAATACAAACAAACTTCTTTGCATTATTTACCATTTCATACATCAATACGAAATCTTCAAAATAGCGCAATCCTTTAACATTACTATACTTATAGTTTTGTAATAGTTCTCTTTTAATCAGCTTACCAACAATATTATGTCTATACTCATTTTTGAGGAGAGACTTCATCGTAGCATTTTGATCTGAACCATATTTTAAAGACGATTTCCAAAGAGAATGAGAACCATCGGCTAATTGAATGAAATCTATTGTACCAGAAACTATATCAGCATTAGTTTGCACAGCCTTTGCATACATAATTTCCAAAGCATCATTAGGCAAATTATCATCAGAATCACAAAAAGTGATATATTCTCCTTGTGCTATTTCACAACCTTCAAAACGAGCATACATAGGCCCACAGTTCTCCTTTAGATCTACTATTCTGATATTAGATTTCTTTTCTGCATATCTTTTAATAATCTGCAAAGAAGAGTCTGGCGAACAATCATTAACCAAAATCAACTCAAAATCAGACAGTGTTTGATTTTCAAAAGAAGAAATACTGTTTTCTATAAAATGCGCTGCTTTATATACAGGCATAATAATACTAACTTTAACCATACGCCCTAAAATTATCCTTTGAATATTTTATTTATTGCTCTATTCAATGCATTGATAAATCCTCTACCATATACCAAATCCGGCTCCATATAATTGCCTTCTCCCCATTCATTCCAAGACTTCAAAATCGCAATTTTATGTTTTTTATCCTTTATAGCATTTAAAGCTTCCTCACAATGCTTTTCAAAATACTCAGGTGTATTGTTCGTATAAATGACAGCTCTTTCGGAACTTCTTGGGGAATGATCCCATCCAGGTACAATTTGAGGAATAACTTCTTCCTGCACTTCTTTTGGAGTAACAAAATTGTGATAATACTTGCGGTAATCTACTATAAACTTTGGCATATTTAACAAGAAGCCTTTTGCCATTGCTATAGCAGTAAAGAATTTACGCAACAATGCATTGTTTATATTACCTGATGTAAATTTATTATAGTATAAAATACGCTTAAACGTTACAGCATCATACCCTTTAGCCAAAAAATCCTTCTCATTATCTGTTATAGACAAATTTGCGACCAAATACAATCCAGGGAATCCTGCATCTTTTGCCCACTGTTTGAAATTCTCCAGATAATCTTGTGGTAAATGAATCGGATCAAAAATATAAAGAAATGGTTTGCCGTCTATTTTTACATATCTAGGATCTTTAAAAGCTTTAAGCAGAAATTCAAAATGCGCTTTTTGATCTTCAATACCTGGATATGTCTGTTCCATCAACAACTTATCTTTGTCTTTAGAATTCTTATCCCATGTTTTAGCAAACCATGAATGATTTGCCCATCCAAGACAAAATGGAAAATCTGGTTTTCCAGAATTTAAGACTTCATCAAAAATATCAGCAATCAATCGTTTACCATTACCAAACCAATAATGCCAATAACAAAAAGCTGTTACACCAGCTTCCTTTGCCAATTCAGCCTGCTGCTCTCTAACTATAGGCAAACGCAAATCATAATAGCCTAATTCTGTAGGAACTTTTGGCTGATTATGACCCTTAAACAAAGGCTTTGCCTTACCTACATTAGTCCACTCAGTAAATCCCTTTCCCCACCATTCATCATTTTCCTTAAATGGATGGAATTGAGGAAGATAAAATGCAATAATCTCTGGTTTCATATTTTATATTTATTTAATTTCTATACCTAATTTTTCTATTTTTTTTCTTATGCCGTTGCTCAATAAAGGTATTGAGAAGAATAGTCTTTCCTTTGCTCTGCTTGCTGCCACATAGTATACTCTATGCGATTCATTTTTCAACAAATCGGGTTGCAAGAAGAAATCAAGTGCCTTTTCATCACCAAGACAAACCATGACATTGTCGAATTCGTCACCCTTTGCCTTGTGAATAGTCCTTTGAATACCATCATCATCCTCGTGATTTACACACATGGCAAGCTGAGAATATTGATGACTATTGTAAAAGGTTTGTGCCTGTCCTTTTTTCAACGTTGCCATACTTAGTCCAAACGTAATATTAAGATAGTCGTAAAATTCATACAAAGACATTTTACTGATATCATCATAAGAAGACAGTAATATCTGTATTTTAACAACAGCATCCTTGATATCAACATCCAATCTTGCAAGCAAATCGAAAGCTTTTTTAAAATTCTTAGCTTTAGCATGCTCCAAAGCCTTGATATAGGTTGCAACTACAGTCTTTCTCTCTTCATTTGAATCAATAATATTATCTATCAAATGTATATCTTGGACATTCGCATTCATCATTTTCTTCAGAGAATTCGCATTCAAGTTGTCGTATGACAAAGCATAAACATCTGTTCCTGCTATCTCTTGAGCTTTTTGATAATTGTCAATGTGACTACCTACTAATAATACTGGAACTTCACCTTGGACAGTTCTATGCGGTACTTGCTGTAAATCTCCACGTATAGAGTTTAGAAAATCGACTATTTTTATAGTACTTCTTCTATTTCCGCTTATCACATACTCTTGTAAATGAGGAAGAGTAAATGTGTTAAACTGGGTGACATCTGCTCCTAGAAATTGATAGATAGACTGAGCTGGGTCACCAATCACACCTATTATCGAACCACGTTCTGATAGTTTCTTGATTAGTCCAACCTGTATAGGATGAGAGTCTTGAAACTCATCAATAAACAAGAATGGAAATTTTCTGGCTACAACCTCTTGAATGAATGGTATCTTTTCAAACAACCTGTATGCAAAATAGATAACATCATCATAATGCATCAATCCTTTAGCCCAGGCTTGCTTTTTATAGGTAAGATAAGTTTTTGAAGAAAGGAATGTTCCCCTAGCATTTGCTTTCATGGCACGTTTAGGTTTACATACAATATCACCATGCTCGTCAATTCTCCATCTAGCATTTCTTATGGCAAACTTCAAAAGATCATCTTTTGCATATTGCTGATTACTTTCTTTCTTAATAGCTTCCAATGTAGGAAATGAAAAATCAAATCTATCATCCTCGCCTTTCAGCAAATCAAGGTTGAAACCCTCATCATCAGCAATAAGCCAAAGATACGGCTTTACAATGTTGTTATAAAAGAAACTATGTATCGTACATACCTCAACACCTTTCGTTGTTAATCCAAGACGACGCACAATAGTATCAACACCAACATTAGTGTAGGTGATACAAGCTATCTTTCCACACTTTCCTAATCTATCAGAATGTGCTAAAACATTCTTTATATGATTTATAAGCCAATGTGTCTTGCCAGCCCCAGGCCCAGCTGTAACCTTAAAGTGGCAATCTACCGGTATCCTATCTTCTGAACTTATTGTAATAGCCATGTCAGCGCTTCTTTAATATATTGAGGGACAACGAATGTTTTCTTTTGAGGATCATCGTTTTCCAATTCGAAATTATCTTTGAGAACCACACTCAATTCAAGCGCATTCTCACCCTTACCCACAGAATTCAGATATCGTGATGCTATGACGGCTTTCATTTTGTCCTCGTCAGACCATGAAGAGGCATTAATTGCATCTTTGATTCGCTCATTCGCTTTAGATTTTCTAAGTGCATCAAGCATGTCTTGTAGCTTTGTTTGACTCATTAGTTTTTTGAGTTCCGCTTGATTCTCTATGGATTCTGTTAGTAACAATTCCAACTTCGGGTTGCACAAAGCAAGGTCATATTCAAAGGTTTTTCCCTTATCCTTGTCTTGACTAAACATTCTAATATTGGTATAAGTAGAATACTTGCGAATATCATCCTCTGCATTAATTTTATAATCAAAATTTACCGTGTCTGTAGCAAACTCATAGGGATAACATTGAAGCCACTTACTTCCTGCCTTTCCTTTTTTGACAGGGTCTCTATCTGTTATGCAAACTACTTTTGTTGGTATTGCAAGATGTGATTCATTTGTATCGAACAACTTCAGGAAATGTGAAAAATAACGATTTCCAACACTCACTATGGCTACATGTTCGTCTTCCAAGGAATAGCCCATATAATTTGCCAATACAGGCAAGAGCAATTCTTCTGCCAATCCTTCAACCATAACAACCTTGTTTGCAAACAGCATATCCGACTTGGTTGCATCAAGGAAACGTTGTACAAATTTCTTTGACTTTATCCCTTCTTCATCATCTGTGAAAACTCGACCTGGATAGCAAACTGTAGTTGTACCAGGAGTATCAGAATGAAGGCAAATCATTTCATCCAAAAGAATGGCAGAAGTAATCTGTGTAGAGTGGGTAGTAACAAATATCTGTCGAGCCCTATGATATTTCTTGTAGTTTTCCTTCAGAAACTTCAAGAACTTGTACTGCATAGATGGGTGAAGATGTGCTTCCGGCTCCTCAATAAGCAAGATAGGAAACTGTTTGGCACTACTGCCCAGATATTTACCATCAGAGTCAGCTTGCATCTTGGCAAGAAGGAGAGATATAAAAATCAAGTTGTTATACCCAAGTCCATTATTCTGGATAGGGATATCAAATCCTGCAGCGTATTTCACAATCAAGCGTAGGGCATTGAAGAGGTCATACTCACTGAACACACCCGAGAAGTCTGGTTCAGCACCATTGAACGATGCACCTGTATTCTTGGCATATTCGAGCATTGTATCTTTTCCTTTGCTCAAACGTTGCTTCAATATCTCAATCAGTTCATCTGCCTTAATTACTGTATCATTTTCCTTTGTCTCAATCAGATTTCTCTTGTTTTGCTCGTCCAAAGTATCATCCGACTTGATTTCATAGTCAATGAAAAATGAAAGGACATCATGCAATAATTGACTTCGTGATGAAAACAAATCATCTTCCACATTACGTAAGGCTCCAAGAAACTGAAAATCTATCTTATCAATATTTTCACTCTCTGGTTTTACGGGATGGTTCAAATCACCAGCCAATAATGAATAAACATAATATCGAATATACTTTCTCTCAATAATATTCCAAATCTCCTGCTGACTTTCTGAATTTTTGACAGCATCCAAATATTCTTCCTCCATACTTTCTTGCAAGGCAAAGATGTATGTCAATTGAGCCTCATATCCTGCACCCATCTTTACAAGCCAGTTGGCAACCATTGGCAAATCATCATTTTGCTCATCGCTCATACTATTTGCCAAGATAACTGATATTTCGATTTTGGGAGAATGCGTCTTCAAAGCATCAAGTTCAACATTTCTACAAAAGTCGCTTGTTTGTAATCGTCTGTTACGACAATGTGGTTCAAGTACCAATTGCATGGCTCTGAGCAGATTGCTTTTACCAGCATTATTGTGGCCTATCAGCACATTAATGCCCTCATGGAACTCCACGACATTTTCCTCAAAATTGCGGAATCCTTTGATTTTTATGTTTTTGATGTACATATTCAAAATGTTTTTTAGAGATAAAGTTTACTGCACTAAAACTCCCAATAATCTTTCTCTAATGTCATCAATGACAAGATTATCTCTATACTAACTTTATTAACCAATTAAGTCCTTATAGCATTTCAACAACTGATGAAGAATCAGATTAGGATTATGTCTCTCTAATGCATGTTGACGAGAATGCTCAGAATAAAATCTCATCCTATCCTTATCTTTTGCCAATTCCACAATAGCATTGGCAAGCTGCCAAGGATCATTAGCAGGAAGTAAATCGCCTTCAACACCATTGCGAACCAATGTTGCAATTCCTCCTACCATCGTAGAAATAATTGGCATACCAATCATCTGAGCTTCACAAATAGAATTTGGACTATTCTCTATATACGCTGTATGAATATACATGGTAGATTGACACATTTCATCAATTAATCTCTCAGGAGAACAGAAGCCTAGAAACAGAATGTTATTCTCTGCATACTTCAACTTCTCTTTAGACTCTACTATTTGCATTAGCTCCTCACCCAAGCTACCGGCTACATGCCATTCGAAATCAACTCCAGCCTCTTTCAGTACATGAGCAGTCTTAAGCATCACATCAACTCCTTTCCAAAAAGAGGAGCACCCGGTAGTTAACAATCTTAATTTTGCATTAGCAGGCGGAACTTTCCATAATTTCTTGGAATGAAGAAATTCAGGTCGCAAAGCCTCTTCTACATGATGATATGTTGCGCCTTTAGTAAGCATATTAACCAAAGCTTTATCCCAACATGTCCTGCCCATAAAATGGTGAACACTTTTCCAAATTCGCTTTTCCATCTCAAAGCGAGATTTAGCCTTATTGAAACCCATGAAACGATGCCAATCTTTACGTAAGTTAAGACCAGCAGCCTTCACCATAGTATAACCATTATACTTAGGAGGATAAAGCGCATTATTATATGGAACTATACTGCCCTGAATATGAACAACTAGTGGAATATTAGTATATTGAGATAACAAACCAAAAGGCCACTCATTTCCGAATACGTGAATCACATCAGGCTTAAATTGCTCTATTACTTTTCTTCCTTGCTCAATCACCTTCCGCTCATTAATTGCCCAGGTATGTTTTCCTATCTTATTCTCCCAAAAAGAATAATGGGTAATCATCGGAATATAAGTAATACCGTCAATAACCTTAACTTCTGCAGGTACTTGACTTTCAAAGGCAATATAAAGTTCGATGTCCTTACAAGTTACAACGATATTCTCCAAGGCATCTTGCCAACCTAAAGTCACTTGACCTGTATGAAGATAACGTGAAGGAGTAGATATTTCAAACCAAAGTACTTTCATAATATATATTTATTTGAAGTATTTAATAGAAGGATGATTACTATAGTCCTCCCAAATAAATTGATAAGGATGCATTCGAGCTGCTGCCGTTAAGTCAATTGCCGAGTTTTGGTTCATTTTAACATACATTTGCGAGAAATAAAGCAAAAAAATGAGCAAAGCTAAATTTGTTACTTTTCTATTTTTGAAAGAAGCCAAATAATCTTTTCCTAATATCCATGAGAATGCAACTACACCAAATATAGCAAAACAACCTGTCAAACGGTTTATCATCGGCACAGATATGAATAAATTACCAATAATAACACCTAAAGCATAAATCACAGAAAACCAATGATTCAGTTTTTCTTTATCCATCAAAGCATATATAAAAACAGCAATAATGGTTGGTCTTAGATTTATGAATATAGAAGTAATTTCATCTACATCGCTATTATCTTGCATATAATTTTCAATTCTTTCTGTAGCTTCAACATTCATACTTAAGAAAAAATTAAATGCATCCATAATATTGAATGACTGTAAAATGATACCAAATACAGCACTAATGATAACACTTGATATAAGGATTGTTCTACTCTTAAAGCGCAAGAAATAAGCAGCAAGGAATATAGCAGCATAAACAACGATTGTTGTATGAAAACTATATCCTAGAGCTGCACATATAACGAAAACTAACCACTTTTTCTTTTTTTCATCCAATACATAGATCAAACCCATCAAAAGAATGGCGAAGCCTAATATTTGTCGGAGACCACAAAAATATACGTAATAAAAATTAAATATAGACAACATTGCTAATGTAAGAGGTACATTATTAGAGTATCTTTTAATTATTATGTAAAGTGGATAACACGATAAAAAGCTATTAACAAGCATAACCACAAAGCGGTTAGGATGCAAGGCCAACAACACCTGCCTGTAAATTACAAAACCTGTTTCCAATGGGCGTGGATCATAATTATAAAAAATACGTTCACCATCCAAATACCTCACATAGTCCCATGTGTCAGCACCTACAACAGGAGCTCTAAATGCTATAAAAATAAACTCTATCAAAAATGCCCATTTGATTAGCTTTGGGTCTGGTCTTTTCCAATAAAGATAGGCCAAAAAGAGCATTACTAAATAATTTAAAATATAAGGAAAATCCATTTTATTTAAAAATCATTTTAATTCCATACATTCGCATTTTCAATTCAGCAAGGAATCGGAAAATTACTTTATTTTCAGCTATATTTTGATGTTCATGCCAATAGAAGAAAGACATATCTTTTCTTATAACGTCATGAGCTTTATCGAACATATCGCCTTTATCTATCTTCTTAACATATTCACTCAAGGATTTACTCCAATAATGATTTATCTGAATAGTACCATTTTTAGGACATGTTTCCTTTCCATGATAAAAAACAAATCTTTTATTTTCATTTATGCTAGGAACTTTAAACTGAATTCCAAAAACTTTTACCCAGCACCAAATATGATGGTGATACATTTTTACTGGAGTAAAAGATGTATTTAATACTTGCTTGGACTCATTGCGTACACTTGCCCATGAGTTAGTATATTGCTCTATAACCAATTTATTTGGGTCAGCCTTTACAATACCATTTGTACCAAACATCAACCAATACATCAATACCGATGGATATTTCTCAAAAGGCTTTATCCATTCCTTGATATTCGTTTTGTATATAGGACAAATAAACTCATCCAAATCCAGAAACATTAACCAAAATGTCTCACTACGAAAATGCTCATAACAATGCTCATAAGCAGGAATTTGTGACATTTCATAAGGCCAGTCCGTTAATGTAACATATCCTTCTTCTATATAAGGAGATAAAATATCCATATAATCATCTGTAGAGAAATTATTATATAGATAAATATGATCAACACCTAACATTCGATGATATTCAATCCATTCCTTGAAATAAGGTGCTTCATTCTTAAAGATTGCGCATAAAGAGAAATAATACTTAGTCTTGCGAACTTGGATGTTTTTTAAGCCAAATACAAAAGGAAGAAAACTACCATAAAAAATAGCTTTCAATTTTTCATAAAACCATTTCACTATTTTCATATTTCTAATTATTTTTTACTGTCCTTTTTAATATTTTTGAAGAAACTGCATTTTTGATCAGTTCTTTTTCTTTAAAATTTAATCCTACGAAATAAATGACAGGAACAGCAATTATCATAAAGACAATAGATGTCAAACACAGTTTTCCCCATCCATCTTCCATTATAAATGCCAAATAAAAAGGAATAGGCAAGATTATAATGGTGGTTAAATATACTACACCCATAACCTCCTTAAAATATTTACCCAAAGGCAATTCGTAAAGTTTATGTACATAACAAGGACGTACAATTGAACAAACGACATTTAATATGGCTTTAAGCAATAATACTGACCATGCAGGACATCCAACTTTAAGCAACACGTATGCCAATGGTATATTAAGAATTTTAATGCAAGCCATAAGAATTTGATGACCTTTAATATTTCCAGTAGCATGTACACCAGTCCAAAGGGGGGCACTATACGCATCTACTAGCGAATAACAAATTACAACTATAAAGAATATACCTGTACTTTCTGGTGGATTTTTAAGCCAAATTTTTAATATAAAGTCTATATTTAACAAAACGGGGACTGATGCAAGCAACAAAAGATAATATGAAAATTTTGAAGATGAGAATATCAATTTCATAAAATATTTTTTGTCACCTGAAGCATATGATTTTATAATTTGCGGCCCATAAGATTGCGTAAAGCTATTTAAGAAATTAGTCAGTTGCCCATTTACTTGATTAGCAATACCTAAGGCTGCATTAGCAACAAGACCAAAAAATATATTAAAGAAGAAAACTGCAGATTGACAGACACAAACATCTACCATATTTACAATAATACTTAGTCCAGAATACTTTACCATATTAGAAATCAGCGTACCATCCCAATGTCTTTGATAATGGCATTCTGGGAAAAAGCGCTTACACTGAATATAATACCATATCAACATTATGATTGTAATAACAAGTATCAAAAATGAATATAACATTAACTTATCAAAACCACCTAATGTTAACAGATATACGATAACCAATTTCAAAATAACTTCAACTATGCTTGTATATGCATAAAAGTTCATTTTTTCATGCGCTATAATAGAAGAATTATAAGGTGTCTTTATTATATTGATGCAGCAACATAAAATTGACATTTGATATGCAAAATTTGCAGCATCCATTCTTTCAACAGGAATAACAAGTTTATTATATAGAAACCAAAGTCCAAAAGTCTCACTCAATAGCAAGATAATTACCACTAAAATTAAGTGAGCATTTATTGCCATTGAAAATGTATTTCGCAAAACTTCTTGATTGCCTTGCCCTATACCATAAGCCAAATATCTATATGTTGCATTATTTAATGCTTGTTGCAAAAAGCCAAAAAGAACAACAACACTACCAACAACATTATACAAACCATAGTCATCTACACCCAAAGTATTCAGAACTACTCTTGATGTATAAAGTCCTACAGCTAGTACTAGAAACATACGAAAGAACAAATACAACGTATTTTTAGCTATTCTTTTACTATTATTTTGATTCGTTTCCATTACTAATTATTCGTATTTATACTTTTCATACTTCTTCTGCTTGCCTAATTTCAAAGCAGCTATTTCTTTTAGAGACCACCTTCTATATAAGTCTACAAAATATTGATCATGGTGAGACAAACGCTGCTCAACAGGAGGAGGTGTCATATAATCATTAAACAGATGACGCAAATATGCTTCATAATTCTGTGGTACTATAATAGAAAAGGTTTCGAAAGGAACGCTAACCCCATCACCAAACCACTCTTTATCACATAATTCTTTTTCTACACCATATCCACCACCATAAAACATCCATTTGTCACCACTTTGCTTCTGTATTACCTGTTCAACTTCTAAAAACTTACGATACATTTTTACTCTGAAAAAAATTCCCAAAAATGATTTTTTTAAATAATACAAAGCTTCTTTAATTTTAAAATGCAAAATAAAATCAAAGAACATAGAAGGTACAAAACTAACAAGGTTACTTGCATATGTATACCATGCTTTATTCTTTTCTTTTGCCAAGTTTTTTGCAATTTCAATATCTCCAACGTCATCTAACGGAAATACATCTATAAAAATTCCAAAAATAAAAGGATGTTCTTGTACTTCATAAATCGTTGTATTTGTATTTACAAATTTCGCAAAAGGCAAATAATATCCATTATCAGACGGATCCACAATTTCAAAAGAAGAACCTTTCAGACTATTTTTCAAATCAAGAAATTTATTATAATCCTCTCTTGGCATTAACACATCAATATCGTCATCCCAAGGTATAATGCCTTTATGACGAATTGCTCCTAAACAAGTACCGGCACAAGCATAATAACGAAGTCCATTATTCTCGCAAAAAGCAATAAAAGCTTTCATCGTTTCGCAAAGAATTTCTTTATATTTCACTTTTTCCTGATCATTCAATTCCATAATTTTAACTATTTTAATATCTCTATTGTTCTTCTAATTGCATCTTCAAAATTATACTTAGAATCAAATCCTAAAGACAAAAGTTTATTATTAACTAAGATTGCAGTTGATGCAATACTAAATCCTTTTTTCTCTGCTTCAGACGGCAAGTCGAAAAGCACCTTTCTATTATTATACAAAGCACATTGATTTGCAAAATCTTTAAGATGAACATTTGTATCTAAATTACTTATATTGTATGCCTCTCCATCTTGACCTTTAAGCAATACATAAAGAATAGCAGCTACAGCATCAGCAACATAAATATATGAGAAATATTGGTTACCTTCACTTTTTAAAACGATATCTTCATTGTTGATAGCTTTGATAATAAATTGAGAAGAAGCTTTTGTATCTGACATCAACATAGTTGGTCCAAAGATACGACACAAACGAACAATTTTTATTTTAACATTACGTTCTGATTTATATGATTGGCATAATGCCTCACAAGATCGTTTAGATTCCGTATAACATGCTCTAGAATTCGCTAAATTCAATTTACCATTGCTATTTTCTACAAAAAAATGTCCTTCCTCAGAATTTCCATAAATTTCTACACTTGACGGATAAATAACAGTCGCATTACTAGAAACAGCTAAATCTAAAGCATTTCGTGCTCCTTCTATATTAATTAGCATAGTCTCTATAGGATATTGAGAATAAGCCATCGGATGAGTATTACTTGCCAAAGGAATGATATAATCAACCTTTAAATCTTCAGAAAATGGAACTTGTACATCCTGTTCTATAAAGTTAAAGTTAGAATTATCATAGTATTCCCCCAATCGATTTTGTGCCTTAGCTTTACTTCTACCAACAGCTATAACCTTAGTATGTGGAAGTTTCATCAAAACATCAATGAGCATTACTCCCACCATACCTGTTGCTCCTGTTACAAGAAAAGTTTTTCCAGACAGTTCATCTGTATCAATTGTATTCAAAATATTATGAACATCCTCTTGATAAAGGATATGTTTCTTAAAATTTCTCATTATATAAAAATATTATTTAAGCCATGGAGCCTTTGACACATGACGTAATGCTTTAAACAACTCAATATCTTCAACATTAGTCAATTTAAGTCCATTCTTTTCTGAACCTAAAACCAAATGTTGATCATCAATACCAATTTGACCTACCATCTGGCACATTGCTGCAGTTTTACTTCCTCCCAAACCTTGTTGAAGAGCTTTTTCTTGTGCAGCCAAAATAGTTCCTAAATGATAAGTATGAGGAGTCTGGGTTCGACACAATCGTTCACGAGGAGTATCAATATAACTTAAGCTCTGACTATCTGCGTGAAATTCCATGATTACTTCCTTACAAAGAAGTCCAGTTACAGCATATCCATATTCGTTACAGACCTTAATGTTATTTGAAATAATATCTTCTGAAACCAAAGGACGTACTCCATCGTGGATAATAACAACTTCTTCATCACCTATACCTTGTTCTCTCAATCCTAATAATCCATTACGTATAGATTGAAAGCCACTATCACCACCTGGAAATATCCATTTCAACTTGGTTATTCCATACTGACTAGCATAAGCTTTCAAAACCATTTCCCATCCTTCTAAACAAACTACAGCAATTGCATCAATTTGAGGATGATTCTGAAAAGCTTGCATAGTATAGATAATTACAGGACAATCATCTATATTCATGAACTGCTTTGGTATATCCTGCCCCATTCTAGTACCAGAACCGGCAGCTGTTAAAAGTGCAATATTCATTATATTTCCATTTTAAAAATTAGTATATTACCAATACAGCATCCCCACTTCATTACAAGTAGTTACACCTATCAGTTTTTTTTATATATTGTATCGTTTTGCAGAAAATTAGCTACACTCGGGAATTTGAAAGCCTGCTTTCTTTACGCTCGTTTGCATTATCTTTTAGGGTGAAGGATTGCTAAGCTTACTCCTTCACTTCATCTTTTTTCAACATAGTAATGCAATATGGAAGCATAAACTTATAGTCCTTATCTCTCATCTTCTTGCGCATTTCTTTTGTCTCTGCGAGGCATCGTAATTGTCTTGAAACTCTTCAGGAAGCATTGAGAGGATTCGCTCTAAAAAATTCTTTATCTACCACAAGACCCTATTTGTATAAATCCACGTTGATATCGAATGGAGAATCGAAATCCTTCAACATTGCATGCTTCGTATCTTTCTCGGAGAGATTGGCATGATCTGTTGGGATTTTCCAATCGATACCGAGGGTATCATCGAGGATGCTGATACCTCCATCAGCCTCTGGATGATAGAAGTTATCACACTTGTATTGGAAGACGGCTGTTTCTGAAAGGACTGCGAAACCATGGGCAAAGCCCTTTGGGATGAAGAACTGAACATGATTGTCTTCTGTCAGCTCTACTGCCACATGCTTGCCATAGGTTGGTGATCCTTTGCGAATATCTACTGCTACATCAAGCACTCTACCTTTTACGCAGCGTACCAGCTTGCTTTGGGTATATGGTGGACGCTGGAAATGCAAACCTCGCATCACACCATAGCTGCTCATTGACTCGTTGTCTGGCAGAAGTGAACACTGTGTCCCAAGATTGGGGCAACCTTTTCTTCAAACTCTCGCTCGCTGAAGCTCTCGAAGAAGTAGCCACGAGCCTCACGGAAGAGGCGTGGCTCTATAATGAGGACGCCTTCTATTTCTGTTTTGATTATATTCATTGTTTTATCTTTTGTTCTTAAAAATAAGATTTTTCGAAAACCTACCCGTCCTTCCTTACCGTTAAAGAAGGCTTTTTTCTACCTCTCCGTCTCTCCTGCAAGGAGAGCTCCACTTTCACCCCAAGCCCCTCTTCCTCAGGAAGCGGGGATGTAACCGCCCTACTCGGTGCTCGGAACCGCTACGCTCTAAGGTTGGCGGACCATCAAAGGTCTTCGCCATGTTGCGCGGGATGGGACCGCCTGGGGCATAAACAATGACGGAAAGACTACATCCCAAATGCAAAGACGGCATTGTAGCATACCGTCACTACAGAAATCTTGGGTTGTATCATATTATTTTTTATTCATTAGTATTATTATCTAAATTGTGATATTTGAAATTTTCTATAGGTTTAAGAATCTCTTCTGCCAATTTATTCTGTGCAGCTTCACCTGATCCAAAAGATGCTGAAGAGAAACTCAATCCTTTTTTATTGAAATGTTCCAATACGATATCAAAATACTGGCGAAAGAAATCTTGTGTTAAATAATGGCATTCATATCCTTTTTCAATTATCTTAGGCAATGCCTTAATGATTGCTCGAAAACCAGTAGTCTTGCACAAGATATTATCTTTCGGTGAATTCCATTCTTTAGCAAACACCAAACTTATTGCTTTGAAACAGTTCAACAATATCTTCAATATTATTTCATCCTTTTCATCTACAAAATAATGCCTAAGCACTGTACCATCATTTTCTTCTATACTTTCACCATTATACATTCTATCCTTATCCCTATTTGGGAATTTCGAATATAACAACATTACACTTTGTGCAAATGTCCCTTGTGATAAAGTCGCTAAGTCTTGATCAGGTTCTTTTGATCCTAACATTTTGAGTCTGTTATAAAAAGGAGAATAAGGCAAGTTATTCATAGAACGAGCTAACTCATGAGCTGTTTTTTGAGGACTTCGTCTATCCATCAAATCAAACAAATCGTAAAGAAGACTTGCACTTACTTTTGTTTGTTTACTATTTATTATGGAAAAAACATAAGCCTTTTCCTCTGCTGTAAGCCCAAACATGAAAACCACAGGCATTTGGAATGTTTCTTCTACTCCCGAATTTTCCAACCCAAGTAACCTATGTTGCCCATCTAACACTTCACCGATTTTGACATTATCATCAAATTCAATAGTATTGTCATCTATAGAAACTAAGCTACTATTCACACTCACGATAATTGGTGTTGGAAAAACAGAATCAGAATTGGAACAAAAGGATGCAATCTCTTTTATCCTAGACTTCGTCGGATTTCTCTGCACTCCATCACCTCCCATCGACCTTTGCTTATTTATTACTATTTTAAGCAAAACATCAGCAGGAATAGACGATAGATAAAACTCACCAATAGGTTGCACTACTTTTATAATAGGATATTTACGTTTCATATCTTAACATCCTCCTCATTATTATTTGGCTGGCCTGCTTTTTCAGACAGGGCTTTTAACTCTTTCTCTTCTTGCTCTACATAATCATCAATTTGCGGATGATTGTCATCCTCCTTCATCAAACCTAGACCATAAGAATAGGCAGCAACAAATATTGCCAAAATGAAAAAGGCAAGTTGCCATTGATCTAGATGAACATACGTTACATTATAATCATAAGGAGTTGTTCCAATCGTTAAGAAAGAATAGAACACTCCACCGAATACAAGAACTAAGATTGCCACAATAATTGTTATTACACGTAAATGTGTATAATGCCATTCATGTTTGATAAAGCATTCAAACAATGGATAAAGAATTGAAGCTGCCAATACGATTGAAAATGTATAAAATGTACCAGTCTTACTATCCAGATAGATGGACATACGTATTTTTTCCCCAATAGTCTCTGGAGCATTAGGCATCTTTGGGATGTTAAACACGGCAAACTTTATGATATTTATAATCGTACCAATCAATGAAAAGCCTACCGAAAAAACAAACCATAAGAAAGTTCTTACTAAAAATTTACGCCTAAAAAGAGTTTGTATGGGTAGAAAGATACCCCAAAAGACTCTTTTTATAAGCCATAACAGATAATACCTTTCTGATATGACAGCCCATTTCCAGTTTTCTTTTTTTATTATTTTTGAATCCATATTTCTTTATTTAAAGAAAAGCTATACAAACAAAAGACTCTTTAGACGAATCAACTGCTCTTTCAGATTAGGTATATTCCTTATCACACATTTTTCCAGAGCTAAATTATATCTTTGCTTCAATTCTGGTATCATAAGTGTGTTGCGCTTGATGTATTTTTTATTATCATCTATCACCTTATTGAGCTTCAATAGACAATCATTAACAGCCTCTAAAATAAGAGGCTGTTCTTTTGCTATTATGAGTTGACAAGCTTGATAAAAGGCTTTGCCCATCATACCATACAACTCTTGGAAAGCGTTATTACGTAACTCTATCGTTGACTCACTCAAAGTTCCAAAAGGAAATCTCTCCAAAAGTTGAAGATTTGAATGTAAATCACCTATAGTGATTCGAGAGAATTGCGCTTCTATATCCGTAACAAGTTTTCCTAACTCAATATAATCTATTATATCTTGTTCTAAATTATCCATACCATTTTCCATTTTATACTATCGTTTTATACTTATTACCCAAATCCATCGGTATATCACCAATACAGCGTCACCACTATATTACAAGTAGTTACACCTATCAGTTTTTTGAAAAAAAATATTTTGTATCGTTTGTTGGGTTAAGGATTGCTAAGCACACTCCTTCACCTCATCTGTTTTTTCAATATAGTAACATGGAAGCATAGCTTATTTAAGAGAATTACTCTTCAGCTCTTTACTGATTACCTTTCCCATAACCTTCTCTATATCGAAGAAAGTCATGGGGTCGTTATAGTCAATCTCCGAAATGGTGTTGTCCATATCATTAACGGTATAGCCTATCCATTCAATGGATTCTTCAAGGTCTCTCATATTGATTCGAGAATAGGTTTCCTCGAAACGGTCGAGAAAGAAGGATACCACATTAAACGTGCCGCTGCTTCCAATTCGACGTACTCATCTTGCTGGCCTCTGTTGTAGTGACCAGTGATTCTTAAATTGATCATAATCTGATGGAGTATTATAAATGTAGAAGCAGTACGATTGTTTGGATTGTTAAGCGACAATCGTAAAACGCTTATTTTTCTTTTGCTTATGATGGGCAGGGGAACCCGCCATAGTATTGTTCCTCATTGCAGTATCGCTCTGCACTTGTCGTCGCTCGAATGAGGAATATTCAGGATTGTGACAGCAGTAGCTACGCCACCTTTATTGGTTTAAAATATTCAACAACTCAGCAGGAGTATAAACGGGTAAAGAAGAATTCGTAAAATCCTTCTTGTTACGAGTTACAATACAATCTCCCTCAGCTCGCAAAGCTGTGGCATTTTGAGTTGCATCTTCATAATCCTTCCAATCAGAAGAGAGCATTTCAATTACCGTATTTCCTTGCAAGTCCAAAACATCTACAAAATTTGACACCGCCAGAAGAGTTTCTTTTACATCTTGATACTCATACTTGTGTGCTATATACATGGTTGTAACATAAGACAAAGCTGATGTCATCAACTTTATGTCTCCTGTTATTCCAAGGGCAAAGAGTTTATCTGCATCTTCAGAAAAGCCCTCCCGATTTACAACGAAATCTATTAAGATATTCGTATCTATAAAAACTCTCATAATGCATATTTTTTATCAACCAACGCATCTAAGCTATTTTCATCTGCCGGTATCGGCTTGCCACCTTTTGCCTTTAATGTTTTAACATAAGACAAAGCATCATTAAACTCAGCAGTTTCTAATAGTTTTTGCTTAGGTTGTACCTTTTGCAAAAACAAAGAAATCGCCTTTTCTATTGCAGCTGTCACACTAATATTATGTAATTTTGCATAACTTTCTGCACCTCTATATATATTGCTGTCAATTGCTATTGTGTTCATAATTGTATCTCCTTTTTGTCTGCAAATATAAGAGTTTTCTATGAAACTACCAAATTTTCAAAAGAGTTTTTTGCTTCATATTCTAATCTCACACAGATTTTACTGTACATAGCTATGTGTTGAAGCATTTCTCAATGAAAACTAAAGGAACTTTTGCTCTTCTATTACCAGTTTGTTCAATACCGGCAAGAGCTTTTCTATCTTGCGGCACTTCACCTTATTATAATAGAAGTCTATATCATCGAGGAGGTCATAAGCCTGGTCTTCGGGCATATCACCACCATAACCGCCCTTCGGTGCTCAGAACCGCTACGCTCTAAGGTTGGCGGGGCATTAAAGCCCTCACCATATTTTGCGGGATGGGACCGCCATACGGGCTAACGGTGATTTACTGTTTCTATTAATCTAATCCAATTCCATCTCATCATATTTCAACTCTCTTCCTCCCATCTTCCTTGCATGAGTATATACATACTTTGAGTAAGAAAGAAGGGCAGACAGAATCTTGCCACCATCCACTTCGATGATAGAGCTTTCCTTTTTGCCAAGGCTGTCGATGGAGCAGAGGGTGATGCCTTGGTGCTCGTCGTTCTCGTCGTCAGAACATATCCAATAGCGGTCATGGAGAGGACCATCCTTTGAATTGTCGTCATACCATACAAAGTTGAGACTGATGGTATTGGTTACTCCTGATGAAATAGACCTCCATGATGTGTTGTAATCCTCATTTTGATATTTCTGACGATGGGTAAGTATCCTTATCTCCAAATCGTTGTTGATGTCGCAGAGCTGCTTGATAATAGCGAGGTCTTGTGGCTTGAAATATGGGTCGATAATGGTCAGTGTGTTATAATTGAATGACTGATACCAATTCAAAATGTAAGCCTTGGCTTTCTCCTCTTCTCCTACTTGGATATAGCCATCATCGCTGAAAGTGCTTGTACGGATCAAACTCTCTACACGGTCAATCCGTTCTTTGGTGTCGGCAGCCAACGAAAGGACCAGTTTCAAGTTGTAACGGAAGGCACGATGCATGTTGAGCAAGAAGTCCTTGTTCTGCTTAGACTGCTTGTACTTGCGGTACACATCCTCCATAATATACAAAATAGCATATTTGGCATCATCTATGTTATGGTCGTAGATGTGCTTGATGGAAAGGTCGAGAATGCGATTCAATTCCAACACTTGACCTTTGCCGTTAAGCAGGTTGTCAAGTTGCTTGGTAAAGAATTTCACTTGCTCACGACGGTTAAGGTTATCTATCGTATCCAACTTGTCGTGTGCCTGTTTCAACTTCTTAGCTGATGATATATGACTAAGCAACCGGTTCTTATATTGCACACGGGCTGGATCCTTGTCGAGATTGTTAACCATCTCTTCCGCTAGTTCTGGCTTGTGCTGATAAACCATATCTATCAAGCGTTTATAATCATCGAGCGTTCCATTCAGGCGAAGGCTTCGCATGGCTGTTTCGGCAACAGGCTTAACCAGGTTGCCAAGATTATTCTCCACACACTCATTGATGCTCATATCGAGGCGGTTCACCTTATCGAAAGTAGAGGATATTGATTCAGCCAGTTCTATGCCTTTTTCAAAGAACACTTCTTTGTCTCCCTTCTTCTGGAAATAAGGGGCTATCTGAAGAAATAGGAATGCCTTGTCTGCTTTATTGTCGATTCGATCAATGGCATCAAACCAGGTCTTGCTGTCCTTATTAGAGAACTCTGATTTAGAATGGCGCAAAGCTGCAAGACAGGCTATCTTATAGCCATCATGCTGGATGCCAAAGCGAGTAGGAAGTTTCTCGTTCACTATTCGCTCTATCTCATTGACTATTGCATTCTTCTGATTACTACTTAATGGCTGCTTAGGTTTTCCTTCTTTCAGACTCTTGGCGATGATATTGACCACCTGATAGAAAATTTCATCGTTGGTAGAATGCTCCAGAATGGCTATAAGGTCTTGATAGTCCTTGTATTCTAATGGGTATGCCTGATATTCCGCAGATACCCCAGACAGAGAGGCTTCCTTGCAGAAGATGAATTCTGTTACATGCTTTAAACAGTCGTTCATGAACTGCTCATCATAGCGGGTCAAGAGAGAATAAAGGGTATCCCTGCTATAATAGAACATGGCTGGCGCAATGCCATAAATGACTATTTTCTGATCCAATACCGAACAGGTGTCAAAATGAGCAGGGAAATATTTTCCGCATAGTTGGTTGAATTGCTTGGTATCGTTGGCAAGATAGTACTCCAAAGCGATATTGCTCCAAATAACAGCTTTCTCGCCATCAGACAACTGCGCATCTATATCATCTGCAAACTGCGTCAAGAGCTGTTCGTCTTCGCACATGCCATATCGTACAAGAAGTCCCATTGAACGGGAATAAAGTTCGAGGGCTATGTCGTATGCCGTGATACAAGATGATGATGCCAAGAAACACTCAGTCTTCATCTTGCGACATTTTTTCAGGATGTCCTCGGCATCACCACTTGAGACTTTGGCAAAGTTCTTTGCCAGGAAAAAGCCACATTCGATTCTTTCTTTCAACATCTCTATAGACTGCCAATTGTCTAATACTAAACCTTTAATCTTATTGGCAAATGAATCCTCTGGAAAGTGTTTTGTCATCCACAAGTATATACGCATAAAGATGATAACCTTGCGTGACGGACGTTCCAATTTCTCAAAATAATGAAAATTGGCTTTCAACACTGGAAGGAATGCCTCATGATTTATCTGTTCGGCATAATACAACATGCGAGACAGTAATTCGAGAGGGTTCTCACGATTGTCGTAGGTATTGTCGGTCTTGGCAATTAAATCGAAAAACTTATCCAGCTTCACCTTTTTCTCTTCCTGTTTCAACAGATACTGACTGGCAGCCAAGGAATAGGCTCGCTTCTTGCGTTCCGTTGTGTTGATTTGGTCTATCAACTCATCTATCATCGTTGGGTAATCACATACCAATGCCTTGATTGGCTCTTCAACTACTTTCAAATGATAGGCGGTTTCTTCCAAAAGGTGTCGGATACCCGATATGATGTCACGGCGTATGTCGCCAGTGGAACAGCCCAAAGTATTCTCTGTCTCTGACCGTTTGCCCAGATAGTCAAACCTGCCTAACAGTTTTGACAGACATGACACACGAACCGATTCGTCTTCCAAATCACAGATGTAGAGATACAGAAGTTCAAGTCGGGACTTGCTCTCCTCTGGAAGGATGTCTTTTGTTGCCTCAATGATAGTCAGTTCGGCATCCACATAATCAAACGTCGGGTATTTGATGGTGTCGGTGAGAGATTCTATGTAAGCCATAGCCTTTTTCATCTCTTCGGGCGTCATCTTTGACATAGAATGACAAACGGTGTTGAGAATCTTGGCTTTCGGCATATCTGTATCTGAAACTGCCACTATCAATTGAATAGCTTGCAAAACAGCTTTGCCAATATTTTCCTTGTTCTCATGCTCAGGCAACCATATCTGCAACAAATGCAGCTTACGGGAATTGCTTGGCAGTTTAGCCAACTCACCCAAGAAGTAATCAACCGAGACATCTGCAAACAAGTTCTTGGCGGCATGAGTGAACGTGCGCAACTCATCGTCCTCAATCTTGGCACTGACCATATCGAAATTGGTTACGTTTCCTGTTTCTGCATCCGTCTTGTTTGACATCAACGACATCAACGTGTAAACCCTATCGGCATTGACTGTCTCCTTGTTTGCCTTAGCTACTTTGTCAACAATGGCTATAGCTGACTCATAATCTATTGGCATCAAGAGTTTTGCCAACTCAATGGCTTTGCTTGGTATTTTCTCAAACTGTATGGTAGATACAAGTTGGTTAATGTTCTCTTTCAGTACCTCATAGTCGGAAGGGTTCAACAAATCCTTCTTTCTGGCAATAAGCAGAAATGACTTCAGGCGTTCCTCTGAAAGATACACATTACGAGATAATGCCAATGCTTGCTCGGAATGTCCAGTGGCAAGTAAAGCTTCCAGTTCGTTGTCCCACAACTCATTTTTCTCTATCTCGCGAGACATGGACTTATTGAGAGCAAAACGGAACAGGGTTGCCGCATATTTCTCCGGTTCATCTTTGCAGGCTTCATAGCCAAACTCGCACTGCTCGTTGAGAGCTGCCTGAGAATGCTTGTTGACAAGTATCTTCTGGATATTGTCCCTGCTGAGAAAGTTGACCAGCTGGTCTGTCATATGCAAAGTCTTCATGAGGGGTGGGATGAAGCTGCAATGGGAAATCATATATTGTGGCATCTGCAAAACATGGAGTATCTTCAACTCTATGTTCTGCTTCAAACTCGTCAACTGACGCTTCAGGTATTTATGAAAGCCCTCATTGATGAGGGTACAGATGCCCGACGGATCTATATGTACAAACTCCTTATATTTCTCAGACACCCCAAGAAATTCATCTTCTGACAGCGACAAGATGGCTGCTGCCACTGGCACTTGAAGAGGAAACTCCGTATAGGTCAATAAAGCGAAGAAATCATATGTCAAAGTTTCGTTTGTATCAAATATATGATGAAAATCAGCATCATACAAATCGGTAGTGCCTGATGCATTTGATTCAACCAAATCCTTCAGCTTACCTTTCTTTATATAACGGTTGAGTACTGTTTCCATGCGGCTTCCCAATCCTCTTGTGATGTCGCATAGGGCTTGAAGTTCTTCTTCATTGATGTCTGAAACTGATTTTCGGAAATAATCCTTCACGTCGGCATCACCAAACGGAATTATCTCGTATTCACTGATACTCAACTTGGAACAGGAAGGTATGATATTCCTGATATCTTCTTTCTTGCCTGAAAAAATGAAGCGACCATTGTTCCAAAACATCTTCTCCAAAAAACGTTTGACACTCTCAACCTTCTCTGGCGGAACATGATCAAAACCATCAAAGACGAAGTATAATGGCTTATCTGAACGTTTGATTTTCCGATAAACGGATGGCCATAATGCTGTAATGTTGGCTTTCTCTGCATCCCTAATGTCGAAGAGTTCATCTGCCCCGTAGGCATACCAGTACAATTGCTCCACAACGCTGTGCTCCATCACATCCGCATCCATCAACATAATGTCAAGGCCATCGTTGAAATAGCTCATACAGTTACGACCATGCTCCCTGGCAAACTGCGCCAGCACAGTGGAAACGCCAACACCCTCTTCACCATATAGGCAAAGAACATTGTCTTCTACCAAACGCTTTTCGCACAAAGCAAGTATCTCCTTGCGGATGATTTCGTTGGAGACTGGACATGGTTTGGTATCACTATAGTAAAACATGTCGAGTATAGAGCTTTCTGCAATGGCCTCCTTGTTACAAGGACGGTTGCTCAGCACTTTCCTGGCATATTCTGCTCCATAGAAATTCTGTATGGCATATTTTGCATTAGGCAATATCTGCACGTTACTCTGCTGGATATCGAATTTATTTTGCTCGTCTGACATAAATATGAATTTAAAGAGGGTTAGGATACTTTCCAAAGTATCTTAGGATACTTGGCGAAGTATCTTAGGATACTTGCCCATGTATCTTAAGATACTTTTTTGGGGGTGTTTTAGCGACCTGCTTGACGGATAGTCTTTTTGCGGGCCGTCCAGGCATTATTGATTGCTACCCGGATGTTGTCGATGGTCTGTCCTTTCTCCCATTTCGGAACGAAGGGAAGGAGAAGGGAAATGAAACTCTGCTTCACTATCAGATCATCGGTGAGGGATGGCTCTTGCTGTCGCATGGTTGCCACCACCTCGCCCAGGTCTCTCGCTGTCTTGCAGGAGCGAAGGAGGGTGATGTAGCCTCGCAAGGATTCCACCTTATTTATATATATAGATAAAGCCTGTTCTTCCTCGGTGAGAGGTTGAGGTGCTTCGCCATCCTTGGCAAGCGTCTTCTCTGCGAACTGGTCGCCATAGAAGTTTTGCTCTGCCTTTGTAGCGTTGGGGAGGATTTGGTTATTGCCTCCGTATATATTGAAAGTTACATCTGACATATTTTAAAGGTAAAAAAGTAAAAAGGTAAAAGAGTAAAAAAATGACTTGTTTCCTATGATTGGTTCTTGATTTTCCTAACCTTTTTCAATAGATATTCAACGTTTTTCAATGCCTTTCAACGGAATTGTTTTCGAACCACGGATGTTGTATCTTTGCAACAGCTTAAACGAAGAACGAAGAGTGATGAGTGATGAGTGAAGAATTCAATACCCGGGGTGCTCGACATTCGAAGTTTGGAGTAGCTGACAATTTTAGTATTAACAATTTAAAAGAAAGGAATCGATTATGATTGAGTATTCTATTTACATGATGGGTAATCCTATCAAACCAGAGGAGCCTCAAAAGGCTTATGCCAAGAACCAAGTTCGTGAAATCTGGGACTTGAACAAGTTTTGCAAGCACATTGCATCACATAACGCTGGCTACAGCCGAGGTATGGTGAAAGCCATCCTGTCGGACATGTGCGACTGCATTGTAGAACAACTGCTCAACGGCAACAAGATTAAACTCGGTGAGTTTGGTGTCTTTAGCATCTCCATCAACTGTGAGGGTGCGGAGTCGCTGGAGAAGTTTAGCGAGGAGAACATCAAGTCGGTGAACATCAAGTTTAACCCTGGTGTGGACTTTGAGAACCTTGTTGATAAAGCTGAGTTCAAGCTCGTGGCAAGCCGTGCTGGTCAAGCAGCCTTGCTCAAGGCTGAAAAGGCGAACGAGACTACCGTTGACCTGGAGGCTGCGAAGAAGAAGCCTACCAAGGACGACAAGAGTGACGGTGGCAACAAGCCATCGGGTGATGGTGGTGATACACCAAACCCTGGCGGTGGAAGCAGTACCGACTCTGGCACCGACGGTGGCGGTGATGGCCTGGAGTAGGATTCTCCCCGTGACTGCATCCTGCATAGTGCAGGGTGTGGTCACCCCTTCAAACTTATGTTTCACTTTTAAACACATTTCTGATTATGAAGAATTTTTATGATGGTTCCAAGAAGATTTCTTGGGTTTCAATTTTGAATGCTGCTGTTCAAGCTTTGATTGCAGCTCTTACTGCACTGGGAGTAAGCTCATGCGCAAATGCCTTATAACAATGTTAAATGTTAAGTGTTGAATGTTGAATGTTGAATTATGAATTATGAGACAAAGTCAATATATGTCGGCTAACGACATTAAATATCTGGTTTTGCATTGCTCGGCTAGCCGATGCAATGAGGACTATAGTGTAGAACAGCTGCGACGCGACCATAAGGCTCGTGGGTTTTATGACATCGGCTACCACTTCTACATCCGTAAGGATGGTACGATGACGCAGCACCGTAAGCTGCTGGAGGTGGGGGCTCATGCCAGACCTTATAATAGATGCTCTATCGGCATCTGCTATGAGGGAGGGCTCGATGAGCAAGGCAAGCCTTGCAACACCATGACAACGGAGCAGGAAACGAGACTCATTGACCTTTTCAGGAATCTGAAGATTCTCTTTCCGAAAGCGAAGATTGTGGGGCATCGGGATTTGCCTGGGACTACTCCAAAGGAGTGTCCGTGTCTGGATGCTGGCAGCTGGGCTGCTCATCATCATCTTGATTAATACTCTGTTACTGGCGAGGTACTTTTCCTCGTCAGTACCACTTGCTTAATATCTGACATTTCCATATACTCTATTCGATTTTTTGCAAGTATGCTTTAGGAATATATCCTGTCGTAACAGCACACAACCCCTTGATACTCACATAAAGTTTATGATCTTTTTTGATACGGACGACATAGCCTTCCGCTCCTTTCAAAGGACCTTCAATGACTCGGAACTTGTCGCCTTTGGTAAACTTGGGATTATACTCATCGTAAAAATCCAGTCCTTCAACACCAGAAGTTGCTACAATATTGAAGATTTTCACTTCACGTTCTGAAATTTTAGAAGGTTCTTTCAAGTTCTCAGAATTTTTGCCACGATAGAGCATCACTTTATTGAGAAATTTGCGTTCAAGCTCTTCGGCTTCTGTTCTCGTAGTACGGAAAAGAATGAGAGATGGCATAATAGGAACTTCCTTCACCAGATTCTTTTTCTTATTCTTGTCCCAATATTCTTGTTTCACATCATAAATATGCTCTATCCCTTTGGCAACGAAATATGCCTTGATAGGCTTTCCTTTCCCAAAAAATATCTTGAATGCGTACCAACTCTCCTCGTTGTCTGGTTGTATCATTGTTTATTTTTTTCTATTTTGATCAGGGTGTACTTCTCATTCCCCCGTGTCGTGAAATCATGTTTCAAAACACTTGGCAAGAAAGGGTTGGTTAGTCTATTTCCAATAACGGAAACCTCTAATCACAGACGTACTCCTGATCCAAGAGCATGATAGTCTGCAACCCTTGGAATGATTAGCTGTCCGATTCCTTTGTCCTCAAAATCCTTCCCTCAATCACTCCCGTTCTTCTGAATCTCTATATAAGAGACACAGAAAACCGAAAAACATTCTTTCAATCAACGACTTAGAAGATTGTGTACGAGAAGAATGCTGAAAAAATGTAGAATTTCGTAGAATGATATTAATTTTTTAACACGCATAATTTGCTTGTTTCCAACAATTTTCGTAATTTTGCGGTAAGATTCTGTGTCTCTTATATAAAGATTCAGAAAAATTGGTTCATTTTGGTTCATTTTACATAATCCCTCTTTTTATTCTTTTTTGTGGCTTATAGGGCTGCCAGTATCTTGGCGTTGGCATCATCTACTTCTGAGCTTTTGATGGAACGGAGATAGATTTGTGTGGTGGTTTCGGAATGATGTCCCAATGCCTCGCTGATGACAGAGATAGAGATATGATTATCTCTTGCCGTCGTTGCCCAGGAATGGCGGGCAACATAGAGGGTGAGCTTGCCCTTGATGCCTATCGTAGCTCCAAACTTTCTGAGGTGGTAGGAGATACGCGCTTCCGCATTGTGATATAGGCGTGCCTCATCCTGCTTTTTGTCAATAGTTTTATCCTGTCTTTTGTTTCCATCATCAACAAGGAAAGGAAAGAGATAAGATGAGGAGGCGGTCTGCGCCTGATACTTTTCCAACAACTCCTGCATCTCCTTCTCCCATCGGATGGTGAGACGCTGTCCTGTCTTTCTTCTTGTATAATGAAGATAACCGTCCTTGAGGTCAGATTTGCGGAGATGAGCCAGGTCGATGAAAGAGATACCACGCAGATAGAAACTCATCAGGAATGTATCTCTTGCCATCTCTTCCTTGGGATTGAGATCCTTGACAGATTGCAGACTCTTGATCTGGCTGACATTCTCTGTAGGTATGGCTCTCTTGCGAGTTTGGGCAATACCGGTATAGACATCCGAGAAGGGATGCTGCTGTGGCGTCAGTCCCTTTGCCACAGCTTTGTTGTAGGTGGCACGGAGGATGCGGAGATAGAAGGAGCTGGTGTTTTTGCATACCTCCGCCGTATGATGCAGGTACGCCTCATACGAGCGCATCACTTCTGCATCTATCTCTTGTAGGGCAATATCCTTGTTGTCACGGTATCGCTTAAAGCTGTTGAGGGTTGCCTTGTAATGCAGCGAGGTGCGGTATTGCCCGTTCTTCAGCAACAGGGCGATGAGGAGGTTCATGAACTGGAATAAAGACTCTGATGTTTTCTTGTTTCTTGACATAACGATTGTGTATTTATGAAGTTTATTAATATATGATAGAGGCACCTCTGTCTCTATTCAAGAAACAAATATCAAGCAAATAAAACAGTTAAACTTTGTTGCTTTTCCATTCTATTGTGGCAGTTGACCCAATTTCATTGTGGCAGTTGGCGCATTTTCATTGTGGCAGTTGGCGCATTTTCGTTGTGGCAGTTGGCGCATTTTCGTTGTGGCAGTTGGCGAATATTTCCTATAATTGTCAGTATTTGCACAATACAACGATTGATGGCGCAAAATTACAAAATCGCCTCTATCGTATAATGGTAATCGTTATTACAAAAAAAACTCCGAAGAACCAAGATTGATTCTTCGGAGTTTTTGTACACCCTTAGGGATTCGAACCCTAGACCCACTGATTAAGAGTCAGTTG
>OGOO01000756.1_pt1 | contig 34402 bp, 25 predicted proteins | sample 1552651 | NCBI WGS metagenome assembly OGOO01 (sample SAMEA2580118, study PRJEB22360) | human gut metagenome | biome: human gut; feature: human-associated habitat; material: faeces | place: Denmark | collected 2008/2010 | reverse complement strand
AGACAAAGATAACAATTTATAAATTTACCCCTCAGGTTTTTACATTGACCCGTTTATAGACTCTCCTTGTAGTGTACACCGCCCACGCACCGTATATGATTACTTGTATCCACAGCGTCAGCATCTGAGGCCAGATGTCGGCAAGGCTGCCGCCCATTGAATTTAATTTTACGAAAGCGAGTACTGCGGGGGCCACAGGGAAGACGTAATGCGCCGCTTGCCAGTACCAGGGCATCAGTTCCAGCGGGTAAGACACGCCGGAAAGGAAGATGTAACCCACAGAAAAGAAGGCTATCATCAGCAGTGGGGCTTCGGAGTCGGTAAACCAGCGGGACACGGCAAGCGCAAAGAAACTCGTGGCAAGCAGGAAAGGAATCATCATAGTGACAATGTCCCAACCGCTTCCTATATTGGGAATGCTGAAAATATGCGGCAGCAGTCCCAACAGGAACATGGAGAACACAACATACAGCATTACATATACGAAGGTTCTTCCCGATACGATGCACAGCATATCTTTCAGGGAACGGGCTTTCATGCTGTAAACGCCTTCCCGCTGCTGTTCTGCTTCTTCGCCGGTAAGCATGGCAATCACCATCAGCATTGTCTGGAAGATGATGACAATCATTACGGCGGGAATCAGGTAAGAACCGTATCCTTCGGTGTAATTGTAAAGGGCCGTTCCCGATACGCTGACGGGAGTGGACGACGCAACGGCCAACAGACCTTGCGGCGGCAGGAATACTGTTCCGGTACGCCGGTGGGTATCGTTTACGGCAAGCATCACGCGCGAGCTTGCTTCTTGCAATCCCTTGAAGTTGAGGAATGCGTCCGTGGCGGCATACAGGGTGAATACGGAAGTCTCGCCGCGCGCTACATGCGTCTCGAAGTCGGAAGGAATGTAGAGTATACCGGTAACCTCACCTTTTTTCATCCACTTGCGGGCTTCGAGGATATTGGGCGTTTGGGCATAGACCGAAGTCTGCGGGGCGGCATCCAGCCATCGTACGTACTCCCGGCTGAGTGCGGAGTGGGAGAGGTCTACTACGGCAACCGGTGCTTTGCGTACCAGATTGGGAGCATACATATAGTTGTAGAGTAAGCCATAAAGGAAGATTCCCCCTGCCAGCACCAGCAGGATGGCGGGATTGGTGGCAATGGCTTTCCATTCGTGGCGGATGACATTGCTCAGGGATGCTTCCGTGCCGGGCGATGTACCGGATGATATACCGGACTGTATATCGGTCGCTGCAATGCCGGACAATGCTTTGTCTCCGATATGGAGAGTTTCTTCGCTTTCCTTCCTCCTCAGTATCCACCACTTCAATAAAGGCAGAATCAGTATGGCCAGCAGCAGGAATACCAGTAGTACAGCCACCGATTGCCAGAAATAAGCAAACCCCGCACCGAAATAAATCATAGCCTGTGCCGCTTCGGTGAAGTGCCGTACCGGAAACAGGTAGGACGCCGCATGCACCGGTGCATACATTGCCGTTACCGGAAATGTCACTCCCGACAGTGTAGCTCCCAAAGAGCCTACCATTGACACCACGCTGATGATATAGGCTATCTTGGGAAAGATAGAGAATATCAGCACCGCCAATGCCTGCGTAGCCATGATAAACAGTACCGTTACGATGTTCATCAGCCACAAGCTGCCTTGAAACGGTATGTTCATCAGTCCGAACAACACGTAGTTTGCCAGTATGCCTATAACGGAGAACATAACGGTGTAGGGCAACAGCTTTCCTGCGACGGCAGTCAGCATATCGGCATTCCGCAGATTAGCCGGGTCTTTTCCTGCGGGTGTGGCAGCCCCCATCCATTCTTGCGTTGTCCCGAACTTGAATTCGCTGCCTATGGCATACACCGTTACAAGTAGAATCAGTATCTGGAATAGAACGAAGAAAAACGGCTGGCTCAGATAGATAGAGTAATCCATATCCGGATTATAAAGCGGATGCGTATTGGCTTCTACCGGAAGAAGGAACGTCTGTATCTGTTCCTGCCCCACACCCAATGCTTCAGCCTGTACAACGATGGGCGACAGTGCTACGGGGGCGAGTGTGGTTTCAAATGCTGCCATCAGTTCGCTTCCTACCGAAAGAAGGGCGTAATGGTAATAGTAAGTCAGCGTTGCACCCGTCCCGCTGACTGTTTTCTGCTCAAACTGCGGCGGGATGGACAAGTAGCCGTATATCTCCTTCCGTTGCAATGCCTGTCGTGCAGAGGCTTCGTCCGTAAAGTGCTCCGTAACCCGGAAAGTAGGTGTGGCGGCAATGCGCCGTGCTATGGTACGTGAGGCTGCCGTATTATCTTGGTCTACAATGCCGATAGGAATATTCTCCATCTGTCCGTTTCCGAAAATGGTAGCCATAAAGAACAGGCAGAACAAGGGCAGGAGGATGCACACGCTGAAATAGAGACGGCGTGAGGTGATACGGTGACATTCGCGGAAGAGGACATTATATAATAAGTTCATAATAGGAAATTTGTATGGTGAGATGATTGGCGTTTCAACTCTGAACGGTATCTATTTGGGTGATGACAGACTTTTTTCAAATAGGGTGATGACGGATTTTTTAGACATAAGAACAAATAAGAAAACATTAGCATATGTTATAATCATGAATATGTTCTTTTGTTCTTATGCCTAAAAAAAGATTGTCCGGTTTCCCTTCTTTCCTTTTTATACTTTATTTACGATTGCTGACATTCCCGGTCTAAGCCCTTCCACCGCTTGTACAGGTCGTGCATGTATCTCGAACGTCTGCATATCGTAACTGCCTGTCTGCTTGGTCGATTTCCAAGTGGCGAAACTTCCCAGCGGACTGATGTAATAGATGCGGAACTCTATGTCTTTCTTGTCGAGGGCAGGAATGTCCGCTTTGAAAGTGCCGCCCATTTTGAACTGTGGCATCAGGTCTTCCCGGATGTTCAGGACTACGTGTGCATCGCTCATCACCACCAGGCTCATGATAGGCGTGCCCGGAGCCACCAGCTCGCCGCGCTTGGGAAAGATAGTGGCTATCTGTCCGTCTTCGGGAGCAGTGAGCCTGGAGTCTACAAGAAGGGCGGAAACTTCATCCACCGTGCTGCGTGCGGCATCTACAAGGCTACGTGCGGCAGCGCGGTCTTCGCTTTGCGCGCCGTCCACAGCCATTTGATATTGCTGGTATGCCGCGCGTTCGGCAGCTTGTGCGGCTTTGTACATGGCTTCTACTTCGTCCTTTCGTTGCGAAGTAACCACACTGTCTTTATAAAGGGTGAGGATGCGCTGATAGGTGGTTTGGGCAAGCGTCAGGTCGCTTTGCGTCTTATTCCAAAGCTGCAAGGCTGTAGCGATAATCTGCCTGCGCGTTCCGGCATCAATCTTTTTGTTCTGTTCCTGCGCCACCTGTTCCAAAGCATTTACCTGACGGTATTTGGCTTCGATAGTGGGACTGTTGATGACAACGAGCGTGTCACCCGCTTTTACCCAATCTCCCTCTTGTACGAGGAAAGAATCTACACGCCCCGGCAGTTTTCCGCTGATGCGTATCTCCGTGGCTTCTACCTGCCCTTGCAGCACCATTGGCTGCCGGCTCATAAGTGACATTCCGATAACCGATACTCCTACGGTAACGATTAATACGACGATGAATGCGATGCTGATGGTTTTGTTGCTGATATTCATTTAATTTAAGTATAAACTATAAAGTACGGTGTATCCAAATACACTTGTTGTTTCTTTTTAGGTACGGATTATACGGAATAAGGAAAATCTGTGTTTTCAGTGTAATCCTCATTGCACAGCCTGTTTCTCAATTTTTAATTCTCAACTCTCAAATTACTAAGTTTCCCGAATTCTTCCGGCGTGCCGCAAAGCGCCAGCAGATTCATCAACGCCACGTCATACTCGTAATAGGCTGCCAGTCGGGCCACGCATACGGTTGCCAGCATCGTTTCTGAATCTATTACTTCGGTGCTTGTTGCCATGCCTTCAGTGAACGATTTCTTGCGGATGCGCACTAACTCTTCGCTCAGTTCTATGGTTGTGTTCAGGGCACGAACGTTATCCTGTGCTTTCTGCATCTGCGTATAGAGTTTGTCGATACCCACACTTAAATCGTCTTTGGCTTTTTCCTGCCCTATGGAGAGGGTCTGTTGGGTTATCTTGGATTGGCGTATCCGTTTTTCCCGTGCCAGACCGTCAAAGAGATTCCAGGTGAATCCTACTCCTATCATGGTGCGGGGGATGAGGTTGCTTTGGATACCGTGGGCATATAGCGTCTGCTTGCCGAATACGGCGATGTCCGGCAGGTAGCCGCTCTGTTCGATACGGAGCTGTTGTTTGGCTATATGCGATTGCAACTGCAATTGGTTAACGGTATAGTTCTCGGTTTGCATGGTTTGCAGGAACTCCTCTTTTGCAGGTAGCACGGCGTTTATGAAAAGCGGGGAAACGGGTTGTATGCTGCAAGTATCCCTTATGTTGAGCAATGTACGCAAAGCGTTTTGCAGAACGGCTGCTTCCTTTTGTGAGGCTTCCAGCGAGCGTTGCGCTTCGTCCATGTTCACTTGCGCAAAGAGGCGTCCGGCCTTGTCTATCATTCCGGCGGCTTCCAGTTTCAAGGCATTTTCGTAATGACGTTTCAGACTGTTGTAGGTATCTTGGCGTACATGCACCACTTCTTGTGCCAGACGCAGTCCGAAATAACTTTCCGCCAAGAGGACACGCTGCGTGGCGTCTGTCTGTTCGCGGTTCTCGCGGGCGATGTCAATCATTGCGTTTCCTATCTTGCCGGCACGGATGCGCTTTCCACCGGAAAACACGATCCATTCGGCGGTCAGGCCTACCGTACTGAGGTTACGGGGTGCGAGCGGAAAGGCGAGGGTGTGGCTGCCTATCTGGTCGAGGATACTGCTGATAAATTGGTCGTCCGGTACGAGGTTGTGGACAAAGTCTTTGGCAGGGTCGGTAAATTGCGACAACGGTTGCTTCACTTCTATCTTTTCGGACAGGTGTACGAATGTGCCCGCACCTTGCAGGCTCGGATACCAAAGGGCGTTCAGTTTGTCACGTTCCGTCCGTGCGGTCTCGATACCCTTGTCGGCTATCTTCAGGCTTCGGTTTCCCTGCTGCATCTGCCGAAGGGCATCATCGAAGCTCAGGGAGAGGATTTGCGCCGTTGCGGAAACACTTGCTCCCAAGAAGATGATGAGTAAGATTTGTTTCATATATTAAGTTTTTCGTTTAGGTTGGAATAATAGTCTTTCAAACACTCTTTGCGAAAGATTGTTCGTTCGTATATTGCATAAAAAACTAATAAAGCAGATTTATGAATGAAGTAGAAACAAAAGATGTGGGCACAACGGATTTGTCTGCCTACATGATGAAAGTGATTGAAGAACTAAGGCGTGACAGGAAGCCGCCGGCAGTACATATCTATGCCTGTACGCTCCGCTCCTTCATCCGCTTCTCCTGCAGCGGGGAGGAGGAGTGCTCCATGCCGATGCAGGAAGTCTTCACACCCGGTCGCCTGAAAGAGTACGAACAGTGGATGCTGCTCCGTAAACTGACGCAGAACACCATATCCACCTACATGCGTACTTTGCGTGCCGTTTACAACCGTTGGATGCCGCCCGGCACGGCGGAGCACAATCCGCGACTCTTCGACGATGTCTATACCGGTGTGGTGTCGCAGACCAAGCGTGCGCTCACTGCCCGCCAGATGGAACAGTTGCTGGAAGCCGACCTTTCCAGTCTTTCTCCACAGCAGCAGGCGGTACTTGCTTATTTTCTGCTGATGTTCTTGCTCCGCGGCATGCCTTTCATAGACCTTGCCCATTTGCGCAAGCGCGATATGCAGGATGGCAGGATAACCTACAGCCGTCATAAGACGGATAAGCCGATAACGGTACGCATTCCCCGTGAGGCTCTTGTGCTGATAGCGAAGTACGCCGACAGGCATTCTGCATCGCCCTACCTTTTCCCCATACTCGATGCGAGGATACGGGACGGCTGGCAGTCGTACCGCAATTATCAGGATGCCCTTCGGCATTTCAATCGCAAGTTGGGGCAGGTGATGAGCCGCTTGCTGCCCGGTGTACGGGTCAGCTCATACACGGCCCGGCACACATGGGCTACACTTGCTTTCCATAGCGGACAGCCGGTGGGGATTATCAGTCAGGCTTTGGGGCATTCGTCCCTGCGGGTGACGGAAACCTATCTCAAGCCTTTCGGCAATGAGCTGGTCGATAAGGCAAACAGGCAACTGATAGCTTCCGTTAGAAAATGTAAATGGAAAAATGAAACAGGGTATAGGGCAGGATTATAAGCCGGAATTACTTTCCAAGTAACGGTATCGTTTACGTCGTAAATATATGCTTATTTTTACCAAATGCCAATCAATTGTTAGAGAAAGTTTAATTAAATCTTGTATTTAGTCCCGAAACCCGTAAATCCCACCTTATAATATATATATTGCCCCGTTCGTATTCCGTATAAGGTATACGACCCCCTTTCCCCGCTTCGGATGTAAAAGCGGAGCCGGAACTTCGATGGTTGAAAGACAGGAATTATAGCGGTGGCAACGGTTGGTTCATGTGTGGATTCCATGAACTACACAGTCTTCTTTTCGTTTGCCGGCCGTTACTTGGTAAGTAATCTACAATCAATTCCCATATTTATTAATTAAAAGACAATCAACATGATGAAGACTAAAATTTATGCACTGTTGTTCTTTCTGACAGTAGCAATGTCCGGATGTGATAACGAGTACGATGACACCGGTATCCGTACACAGATTGCCGAAGTCACAGACCAGGTGAAAGCCTTGCAGACCTTGACCGAAGCTTTGCAAAACCGTGATTACATCCTTTCGGTAGTACCCACTACCGTGGAAGGAGTACCCGGTTACCTCATCACTTTTGCCCAGGCAGAGCCGGTAACCATTCTTTGCGGAACTTCCGTAATTGCTGCGGTGGATACTTCATATGGTGATTGCGTGGTCTTTACGCTTGCCGACGGAACAACGACTATTACACTGCCCCGAAGCAATGCCGTCACCATCGGACTCGACGGTTACGATGTATTATATTGTACCGCTTCCAGCTTGGATATCCCATTGCTGTTTCCCTCTACCTTGAAATCCGGTGATTATACATCCATTGCAGCTACCGTCACCAACGATAACGGTACAGGGACGGATATACAAACCCGTGCTTCTGCCGGTACGAACGGTGTTTGGAAGGTGGACATAACCCAACCGGCTTTTGGTGATGACGGAATGATTATTCCCAACAGCTCCAAAGTTACGCTTACTCCGCCAAAACATGTAAAGCTTTCCGATACCGCTATTCTAAAAGTGACGTTGGTAGATAAGAAAGGTATGGAGACAACCGTTACACGTCCCATTAAGTATTCCACTGTTGCTGCTGTAACCTCTACTGCCGGAAATCTGAGCAGTGTAGCTACCGACGTGGAGCTGGCTGTGCTTGTCATAAAAGGTAGTGTGGATGCTACCGACCTTGCCTATATCCGCAATACCCTTATCAAACTCGAAGTGCTCGACCTCTCCATGACGGATATGGTTACCCTTCCCGGTTGGGGATTGGGCTTTCATCCGGATGACGGTTATCAGCCTAATACAACATTGAAAGAAGTGATGCTTCTCGCAAGCCTTGTTACCATCGGTAAATCTGCATTCCTCAATTGCCGGGCATTGGATTATGTCGATACCGGCAATGCTGAAACAATCACCGAATATGCCTTTGAAGGATGTAGTAACCTGCGTGAGGTCATCCTGTCCGAAAAACTGAAAACGGTAGGTAATTGTGCTTTTAGAAATTGTGTTTCCTTGTCGTTGATTGATATTCCGGGAAGTGTGGAAACACTGGGCCGTTGGGTGTTCGAGAACTGCGGAAACCTGCAGAGTGTTGTCTTGCACGAAGGTGTACAATCCTTGTCTGAAAGCACTTTCTACGGATGCGGCATCCGTTCTGTCAGCATCCCCTCTACCGTGACTGCCATCCCCAATTGGACTTTTCAAGACTGCAAGTATCTGGAGCATGTGAACTGGCACGACGGCATTACCTCAATAGGTGAGGCGGCTTTTAACCGTTGTACTTCGCTCCGGAACATAAGGATTCCTGCCGGAGTGACCTCCATAGCAGATGATATGTTCTATCTTTGTACCAAATTAAATGGCGTTGTACTTTCCAAACAGACTGTAACGATAGAAGATTGGGCTTTTGCGGGTACGGCACTGACTGGAATCTCCCTCCCGGCAACGGTCACCTCTTTAGGAGACAATGTATTCCACAACTGCTCGGAACTGATAGGTGTGCAGAGCTATCCGACAACCGCACCGACTATTACCGCCACTACTTTCAGCCATGATAAGGGCACTATCAAAGAGCAGTGCCGGTTGTTTGTTCTTCCTACTGCATCATCGGCATACGATAGCTGGAAAAATTATTTTAAATCACTGGTTGCGGACTTGACTGTACAATAATAATCGTTTTCCGGTTTGCCTTTCCCGGTCGACATCATTCGGAGAAAAAGTGCTTTTTATTAATTCCATAAAACAAATCAAAATTATGGCAGAAAATATCAAATATCAGATCAATGGCCAATTGGCCGACAATACCGTTACGGTGGATAACAAGGAAGACATGATTCTTGTCCCCGTCAGCATCGGCAGTGCAAACGAGGCACGTATCATCGCCGAGATGAAAGCCGAGGACTCAGGTCTGCGCGAGGAGACCATCAAGCACGTATTCGAATTGGAGAAACGTGTTATCAAACGCCTGCTCATGAGCGGCTACAACGTGAATACGGGTCTTTACTACGCCAGCGTCAGCTTTCGCGGTGTCATAGAGAACTCGCAATGGAATCCCGCAAAGAACTCTATCGTGGTGAATTTCAATGTAGGAGCGGATTTGCGCCAGGCAATAAAGAATACTACCGTAGGCATCATTGGCGAGAAGGGGGCAGCCATGTTCGTTACAGGCGTACAGGATGCCGCCACCCGTGCACAGGATGCCAGCGCCACCGCAGGACGAGCTTTCACCCTCACAGGCGGTAAACTGAAAATAGCCGGTACGGACCCCTCAGTAGGCATCACTCTGACCGATTCTTCCGGTGCGGAAACAAAAATAACGGAAGACCTCTATGTCGTGAACGACCCGTCCCGACTGACGTTCATCATCCCCGCAGGCCTTGCCGACGGCACGTACGAACTGAAAGTGACGACGCAATTCTCCGGTTCCGGTTCTAAATTACTGAAAACCCCACATAGCGCCGCCAAAACCATTTATATCGGCAAAGCGCCCGAAGGCGGAGGCGGTTCGTCCGGCAGTGAAGAAGAAAATCCTCTCGGATAAACAAGAGTTGGTATGCAGCCACGCTGCACAGTACTGTGCAGTATGACTGCATAGCCTTGTGCAGGGTAGCTGCATAGAACTGTTCGGGATGGCTGCATAATGCCATCTGTCATTACTCCCGATTATGGTGGGAAACATATAAAAAGTGCTGTTCATAGAATCTTATGGACGGCACTTTTTGTAACTCAATGAAAATACATAAGGAAAGATACTTTCGCTTTCTATCTCTATAAAAAGGATTTTGTATCTTTGTCATCCGAATTAAAACCATGCAGCGTACCTGAACTCTGCAAGTGGTTTTATGCTTTTACAAAAGAAGATGATTGACAAAGAAATAAGTAATCTGAAAGCTATTGATACCTTGATCCGGCAGGAACAGCCTTTGGCCGTTTATCGTATTCCAGGTGAGGACACTCCCCGTTTGCTGACACAAGCGTCGGGAAGCGTCCGTCTGTTGTATGACCTTAAAGACTTGGACGGGGCACGCGGTTTCGTCATTGCACCGTTCCGTGCAAGCGAGTCGTGTCCGATTGTGCTGATACAGCCGGAGCAGTGGGGACAGCCTTTGCCGCTTGGCGAGTACGCGGAAGAGGAGCTGGAAGCTTTCCGGTTGCGTCAAGGCAGGGAAACATTTTCAGAAGCTTGCACGGAAGAGTACGAAGCATGCTTCCGGACATTTATAGAAGCCTTGCGCAGCAAGCAGTTTGACAAATTGGTCCTTTCCCGCAAATCCGTCATCGGGCAGTGCCCGGGTTTCTCTCCCTCGGCAGTGTTCCGTGCGGCATGCAAGCATTATATTCATTCTTATATATACTTATGCTATACGCCCCGGACAGGTGTCTGGATGGGTAGTACCCCTGAGATTATCTTATCCGGGGAGAAAAACGAGTGGAGCACCGTGGCATTGGCGGGAACCCAACCTTTGCAGGATGGCAGACTGCCGCAGGAATGGGGCGAGAAGAATCGGCAGGAGCAGGACTATGTGGCGTCTTATATCCGTCGTCAGCTCCTGTCATCGGGCATTCATCCCACGGAGAGCGGTCCGTATCCCGCTTATGCCGGAGCACTGTCGCACTTGAAAACGAGTTTCCGTTTCACCTTGAAAGATAACAACCGTTTGGGAAGCCTTCTGGAGCTTCTGCATCCGACCCCTGCCGTGTGCGGTCTGCCGAAAGAGGAGGCATACCGTTTTATACTGGACAACGAAGGGTATGACCGTCGTTATTATTCCGGTTTCATCGGGTGGCTCGACCCTGACGGCAAGACGGATTTATACGTGAACCTGCGGTGCATGCACATCGAAAACGGGCAGTTGTCTTTCTATGCCGGCGGCGGACTGCTGGCTTCTTCGGAACTGAATGACGAATGGCTGGAAACGGAAAAGAAGTTGCAGACCATGAAACGGTTGGTAAGCATGTCCCTATAATCCATAAATCGCTAATCTTTAATCACTGAACCATGTATACAGACAAAAAGAATATACTCCAACTGGCAGCGCTTCTCGAGGCGTACGGAATTACCAGGGTCGTGTTGTGCCCGGGCAGCCGCAATGCCCCCATCGTACATACTTTGTCCAATCACCCGGGCTTTGTTTGCCATGCAATGACGGATGAGCGGAGTGCGGGGTATTTCGCCCTCGGCCTGGCTTTGAATAGCGGCAAGCCTGTTGCGGTGTGCTGTACTTCGGGAACCGCCTTGCTGAATCTCCACCCTGCTGTGGCGGAGGCCTTTTATCAGAAAGTTCCCTTGATAGTCATCTCCGCCGACCGCCCGGCTGCTTGGATAGGGCAGATGGACGGACAGACGCTTCCGCAGCCGGAGGTGTTCCGGTCGCTGGTCAAGAAATCCGTCAACCTTCCCGAAATTCATACGGAGGAGGATGAGTGGTTCTGCAACCGACTGATAAACGAAGCCCTGCTGGAAACCAACCATCACGGAAAAGGACCGGTACATATCAATGTGCCCGTTTCCGAGCCCTTGTTCAATTTCACGACGGAGGCGTTGCCCCAAGTACGCGTCATCACCCGCTATCAGGGGCTGAACGTCTACGACCGCGATTATAACGAACTCATCGACCGCATGAACAAATACCGGAAGCGGATGATTGTGGTGGGGCAGATGAACCTTATCTACCTGTTTGAAAAGCGGTATACCAAACTGCTGTATAAACATTTTGCATGGCTGACGGAGCATATCGGCAACCGGACGGTTCCGGGCATTCCCGTGAAGAATTTCGATGCGGCGCTCTATGCCATGCCCGAAGAGAAAATGGACCAGATGGCTCCCGAACTGCTGATTACTTACGGAGGGCATATCGTATCCAAACGGTTGAAAAAGTACCTTCGCCGGCATCCGCCCAAAGAGCATTGGCATGTGTCGCCGGATGGCGAGGTGACCGACCTTTACGGCTCCTTGACCACCGTTATAGAAATGGACCCGTTTGAGTTTCTGGAAAAGATAGCGGCCCTGCTTGAAACCCGGACGCCCGAATATCCCCGCATCTGGGAAGACTACTGCAAGGCTGTTCCCGAACCGGAGTTCGCTTATTCGGAGATGGCGGCAGTGGGGGCGTTGATAAAGTCCTTGCCGGAAGCATCGGTACTGCATCTGGCAAACAGTTCGGTGGTGCGTTATGCCCAGTTGTATGCTGTTTCGCCCACCGTAGAGGTTTGCTGCAACCGGGGAACCAGCGGCATCGAAGGTTCGCTTTCCACGGCTGTGGGGTATGCGGCGGCATCCGACAAGCTGAACTTTGTTGCTATCGGAGATTTGAGCTTCTTTTACGATATGAATGCGTTGTGGAATGCCAATATCGGTCCCAACCTGCGCATCCTTTTACTGAATAACGGCGGCGGAGAAATCTTTCATACATTGCCGGGGCTCGACATGTCGGAGTCTTCGCATAAGTTTATCACAGCGGTTCACAAGACTTCGGCCAAAGGCTGGGCGGAAGAGCGGGGATTCCTTTACCTGCGTGCGGAGAACGGCGGACAGTTGGCTGAGGCCATGAAGCCCTTCACCAGTCCGGAGGCGGCGGAGCGCCCCATCTTGCTGGAAGTGTTTACCGACAAGGACGAAGACACCCGTATGTTGAAGAATTATTATCATCAATTAAAATAGAATACAGATTATGCAGACAAAAAGAGAATGGACAACCATCCGGGAATATGAAGATATTCTTTTTGAGTACTATAACGGAATTGCCCGTATCACCATCAACCGCGAACGCTACCGCAATGCGTTTACCCCGACCACTACCGCCGAAATGAGCGATGCCTTGCGCATCTGCCGTGAGGAAGCGGATATTGATGTGATTGTCATTACCGGAGCGGGCGACAAGGCTTTCTGCTCCGGAGGCGACCAGAATGTGAAAGGACGCGGCGGGTATATCGGTAAGGACGGCGTTCCCCGCTTGAGCGTATTGGATGTGCAGAAGCAAATCCGCAGCATCCCGAAACCCGTGATTGCCGCCGTAAACGGTTTTGCCATCGGTGGCGGACACGTGCTGCATGTGGTGTGCGACTTGTCCATCGCTTCCGAGAACGCTATCTTTGGTCAGACAGGTCCCCGTGTGGGAAGTTTCGATGCCGGATTCGGCTCATCTTACCTGGCTCGTGTGGTAGGTCAGAAGAAAGCGCGTGAAATCTGGTTCCTTTGCCGGAAATACAATGCGCAGGAAGCGTTGGAAATGGGATTGGTCAACAAGGTAGTGCCTTTGGAGCAACTGGAAGACGAGTATGTGCAGTGGGCGGAAGAGATGATGCAGCTCAGTCCGCTGGCTTTGCGCATGATTAAGGCGGGGCTGAATGCGGAGCTGGACGGACAGTCGGGCATTCAGGAGCTGGCAGGCGACGCTACCTTGCTCTATTATCTGACGGATGAAGCTCAGGAAGGCAAGAACGCATTTCTGGAGAAACGCAAGCCTAACTTCAAGCAGTATCCCAAATTCCCCTGACACCCGTAATGGACTGCAAGATAGAGATTATCCCCCGGTTGCTGCATTTCAAGCAGCCGGCGGGGACTTCCCGCGGGGTGTATACGACCCGGAAAGTGTGGTATCTTCATCTGACCTCTCCCGACTATCCGGGCAGGACGGGAATAGGAGAGTGCGCTCCGCTGCCTGCATTGAGCTGTGACGACCTTCCCGATTACGAGAATATACTTGCCGGGGCTTGCCGCCGGCTGGAACAGTGCGGGGGAGAACTGGATGCGGATGCCTTGCGCGACTATCCGTCCATCCTGTTCGGATTGGAAACGGCGCTCCGTCATCTCCTGACGGGCAGTTGGGCATTGTACGATACGGACTTCTCGCAAGGAAAGGCGGGGATTCCGATAAACGGGCTTATCTGGATGGGCAACTTCGACACGATGCTCTCCCGGATAGAGGAGAAAATGGCAGTCGGTTTCCGTTGCATCAAACTGAAAATCGGCGCTATCGGCTTTGAGGATGAGTTGGCTCTGCTTCGCCATATCCGTGCACATTTCTCTTCCAGGGAGATAGAGTTGCGTGTGGATGCCAACGGCGCTTTCTCTCCGGCTGATGCGATGGAGAAACTGAAACGCCTGTCCGAACTGGAGCTGCACTCCATTGAACAGCCTATCCGTGCGGGGCAGTGGGAGGAAATGGCGCGTCTTGCTGCCGACTCTCCGCTGCCGATAGTCTTGGATGAAGAACTGATAGGCTGCAATACGCCGGAAGGGAAGCGGAAGCTGCTTTCGGCAATCAATCCGCAGTATATTGTTCTCAAACCTTCCCTGCACGGCGGGATATGCGGTGGCAACGAGTGGATTGCCGAAGCGAAAAAACGGCATATCGACTGGTGGATTACTTCGGCTCTGGAGTCGAATATCGGCCTGAATGCAATAGCCCAATGGTGTGCTACTTTCGATAATCCGCTGCCTCAGGGGCTGGGTACGGGACTGCTTTTTACGGACAACGTGGAAATGCCTCTTGAAGTGAGGAAAGATTGTTTATGGTTTTGTAATGATGATATTTAAAGGTATCCGATGATATTCGACCGACAACGACAGCGTTTGCTGCTGCAAGGAAAGGAGTATACGGCCGGGGATATATCCCGGTTGGTGGCGGAGGGAGCGGAAAACTGCCCGCCCGCCTTGTGGGATTTGTATTTTTTTCTGGAGAAGTGGTTCGATGCCTCTCCGGTTATCATCGTCCATACGTCGGGCTCCACAGGCACGCCGAAAGAGCTGGTGGTGCGCAAGGACCGGATGATGCAGAGCGCCCGCCTCACTTGCGAGTTTCTGAACCTGCAAGCAGGAGATACCGCTTTGCTGTGTATGAACCTTCGTTATATAGGGGCTATGATGGTGGTGGTGCGTTCTTTGGTTGCGGGGCTGAATCTGATAGTGCGTCCTGCTTCCGGCCATCCTCTTTCGGATATAGAAGAGCCGCTGAGATTTGCGGCGATGGTTCCTTTGCAAGTTTATAACACGCTCCGTGTTCCCGAAGAAAAGGCGCGGCTGGAGCAGACGGATATTCTGATTATCGGCGGCGGAGCGGTGGACGACAGTCTGGAGGCGGAAATGAGCGCTCTTCCCACGGCGGTCTATTCTACGTACGGCATGACGGAAACGTTGTCCCATATCGCATTGCGCCGTCTGAACGGAGATACCGCTTCCAAGCATTATTATCCTTTTCCCTCGGTCGAACTGTCCTTATCTGCTGAAAGTACGCTGGTTGTTAAAGCTCCGCTGATTTGCGGGGAGGTCTTGCAGACCAATGACATTGCCTGCCTCTATCCCGATGGAAGTTTTACCATTGCAGGCCGGAAAGATAACGTTATCAATAGCGGCGGAATCAAGATACAGGCGGAGGAAATGGAGAAAAGACTACGGCCGTTTATCCCTGTACCGTTTGTAGTTACTTCTGTTCCCGATCCGCGTTTGGGGCAGGCGCTTACCTTGCTGATTGCCGGACAGGTGGATGTAAGAGAACTGGAGAGTAAGTTGCAGACGGTGCTGGACGCCTATCATCGTCCCAGACATATTTTTATGACAGAATCGATACCGCAAACGGAGAATGGTAAAACAGACCGTGCCGGATGCCGTATATTAGCTCGACAAATGAAAAAACTTCACCCTTTAATGTTTGCCGGAACCGGCAGCGATGTGGGCAAGAGCATTATAGCCGCTGCCTTTTGCCGCATTTTCAGGCAGGACGGATACCGGCCTGCTCCCTTCAAAGCGCAGAATATGGCGCTTAACTCGTATGCCACTCCCGAAGGACTGGAGATAGGACGTGCACAGGCCGTGCAGGCGGAAGCCGCCGGAGTGCCGTGCCATACAGACATGAATCCGTTACTGCTGAAACCCCAGTCGGACCGGACTTCGCAAGTGGTATTGAACGGTAAGCCTATCGGCAGTCGTGGTGCATACGACTATTTCCGCAAGGAAGGACGCGAGGAGTTGCGCAGGGAAGTATGTGCGGCGTATGACCGCCTTGCGCAGAAATATAATCCCATCGTATTGGAAGGTGCGGGCAGCATCTCCGAAATCAACCTGCGCGAGGTAGACCTCGTGAATCTGCCGATGGCAATGTATGCCGGTGCGGACGTGATTCTGGTAGCGGATATAGACCGTGGCGGGGTCTTTGCCAGTGTGTACGGTTCGGTAATGCTGCTTACTCCCGAAGAACGCAAGCATGTAAAAGGTATTCTTATCAATAAGTTCCGGGGAGATATACGTCTCTTCGAGTCCGGCGTCAAAATGCTGGAAGAGCTTTGCGGAATTCCGGTGGTCGGGGTGGTTCCTTATTATAAGGATATCTATATCGAGGAAGAGGATTCGCTTGCCCTTGCCACCAAATCATTGCAGGCGGAGCAGGGTAAGGTGAATATAGCTGTGGTTCTGCTGCGCCACCTCAGCAACTTCACGGATTTCAATGTGCTGGAACGTGACCCGCGCGTGCATCTTTTCTATACCAACAACACCGACGAACTGGCGAAGGCGGATATCATCATCCTGCCCGGCAGCAAGAGTACCCTTGCCGACCTCTATGAATTGCGCCGCAACGGAGTGGCGCAATCCGTCATCCGTGCCCATCATGAGGGAACTGCCGTGTTGGGCATCTGCGGTGGCTATCAGTTGATGGGGCAGGAAGTGCTCGACCCCGACCACGTGGAAGGGGAGATAGAACGGTTGCCCGGTCTTGGACTGCTGCCTGTAAGTACACGAATGACGGGAGAAAAGGTGACGCGACAGGTGAACTTCCAACTTCTTGAAAGCTGCCGTGCCGTTGTTCCGCAAGGTAACTCTTCCCCCTCAAATTTCAACAACCAACCTTCAGCGTCCCATTTTCAGCTAAAAGGCTACGAGATTCACATGGGTAGTACCGTGCCTGTAGAGGGAGCGTCCGCTTCTCCGCTGAATCGGTTGGAAAGCGGGCAATGTGACGGGTATATCGTAGACCGTACGTGCATGGGGACTTACATTCACGGCATTCTCGACAATCCGGAATTTATCGACTTCCTGCTCGAACCGTTTGCCGGTAAATTGTCGGAAGCAGCGGAAACGTTCAACTACCGGCAGTTTAAGGAAGAGCAGTACGACAAACTCGCCGACCATGTGCGGCAGCATGTCAATCTGCCGCTTATTTACAAGATATTGACGGACAACAATTAAAATCGGATAGAATATGATTGACGGACACGGAGACGATTCCTATAAATACAGCCGCCCGATAACGGCAAATTTCAGTTCCAACGTGTACAGCAAAGTGAATCTTTCCCGTTTGAAAGCTCATCTTTGCGAATGTATCGGGGAGATAGGCAATTACCCCGAACCCGAACCCTATACGTTGGAAGCCTGTATAGCTTCCCGCTGTCAGCTGCCGTCCGGAGCTGTTTGTGTAACGAATGGCGCAACGGAGGCCATATACCTTATTGCACAGACTTTCCGGGGTACGAATACAGCTATCCTGCAACCCACTTTCAGCGAATATGCGGATGCCTGCCGTATGCACGGACACCGGGTGAGTTCGCTTTATCAACTGCCGAAAGAGCAGGACGGGTATCGCCTGCCGGACGATGTGCGGATGCTGTGGCTCTGCAACCCCAACAATCCCACGGGAACGGTGGCCGATAAAGAATATATGCGCGGATTGATTGAACATAATCCGCAGGTTTGTTTTATTATAGACCAGTCTTATGAGTTCTTTACGCTGTGTCCGCTTTTCTCTCCGGCAGAGGCGGCGGAGTATCCGAATGTACTGCTGCTGCATTCCATGACGAAAAGGTATGCGATTCCCGGTTTGCGGCTTGGATATGTAACGGGCAGCTCCGGTTTGCTGGAGCGGCTGCGCACCAATCGTATGCCGTGGTCGGTCAACCGGCTTGCCATTGAAGCAGGACTTTTCCTGTTGGAGAACGATGTGCCCGAACCGTTGGATGTGGCTGCTTATTTGCAGGAGACGGCGCGTTTGGGTAAGGCGCTCAAAGTCGTAGGCGGATTGGACGTTTGGGATACGCAGACGCATTTTATGCTGGTGCAGCTTCGCATGGGCAAGGCATCTGCCTTGAAAGAGTATCTTGCCGGGGAGCATGGCATACTCATTCGGGATGCGTCCAACTTTGCGGGGCTGGACGAGCGCTTTTTCCGCATAGCCACACAGACACCGGAAGAGAACGACAGACTGGTGGCGGCGATAGAGGAATTTATGGCGGGGTAGAGCCGGAGTAATAGTAGAACCTGAGTGATAAAACATTTTATGGAAGATATAATCATATTTTTAGGCATTGCTTTCAATCTGAACCTGCCGCTGCTTACGGCATGGCTGCTCGACCATTGGTTGGGCGATCCTGTCTGGCTGCCGCATCCTGTGGTGGCTTTCGGAAAGACCATCTCGTTCTGTGAGCATCGTCTGAATAAGGGGAATGCCCGTTTTCTGAAAGGGGCTGTCATGTCGTTGGTACTGGTGGCAGGCGTTTATCTGCTTACATTGTTCCTGCTGCGTTGGGCAGCGCATTATTCTCCCGGTCTGCTTTTGACTTTGCAGGTGCTGCTCATCTTTTATTGCCTTGCGGGTACTACGCTGGTGCGAGAAGTCTGCGGGGTGTTTAAGGCTGTAGACCGTTCGTTGGAAGAGGGAAGGAAGCAGGTAGCCCGTATTGTGGGGCGCGACACTTCCGGACTTTCGGCGCAGGAAGTACGTACGGCGGCATTAGAGACGTTGGCAGAGAACCTGAGCGACGGCGTAATCGCTCCGCTGTTCTGGTATATGTTGCTGGGTGTGCCGGGGATGCTTGCCTATAAGATGATAAATACACTCGACTCCATGATAGGGTATAGGAATGAACGCTATCGTCGGTTCGGCTGTTTCGCGGCACGTCTGGACGATGTAGCCAACTATATCCCCGCCCGTCTGACGGCTTTTCTCATGGTGGCGGTTTCCGGCAGATTCCCGTTGCTGCTTTTTGTGGGGAAATACGGCAGCAAGCATGCCAGTCCCAATTCCGGCTATCCGGAAGCGGCACTTGCCGGAATATTGGACTGCCGCTTCGGTGGTCCTCACAACTATTTTGGCGAGGAAGTGTGGAAACCTTATATCGGCGACAATGAACGGCCTTTGACAACCGAAGACATGAGGATTGCCGTGCGTATCAACCGCAGTGTGGAATGGATAATGGTAATCATCGTTGTTGCTACCGCTACCTGCATGTACGTTATTCCCTCATTCTTCTGAGTGCTAAAGGGTAATCCTGACGATACCGCCATAGGGTGTCAGTGCGCTGAATGCCTCTTCGGGTTTGATGATGCCGGCATATATCTGTGCGCAAATCAGGACGCCGCCGTGGGCAAAAACGGCCACCCGCTGGTAGGGCTTTCCTTTCAGCTCATCGAGAAAGTCGCTGACACGCCGGTACTGCATGGCGAACGACTCTCCGCCCGTAGCCGCTACATTCAAATAGTCGGCATACCACTCCTGTAGGCGCGGGTCGTCGTTGCGGTCGAAAGGTTTCATTTCCCAACTGCCGAAGTTTATTTCCATAATCCGTTTGTCACGTTCCGCATCCGGATAGCCGCAATAGGTGGCAAGGCGTACGCAACGCGTAAGCGGACTGGTATATACATGGTCGAAAGGCAAAAAGGCTTTCAGGTTCTCTTGGGTAACGGCCGCTTCCTGTTCGAATGTCGGTTTCAGGGGAACATTCGTTTGTCCGTAGCATACGCCGGGCGGTACATCGACGGATGTGTGGCGAATAAGTATAACTTCCATAATTTTTCAGATTAAATGTTTAGTGAAAATAAAAGGGAACCGAGACAAAGTCCGTAAGGAAATCGATTCCAAAACCTGCATAGACATATACCAATACAAGGCTGCCTATGTAGAATGCCAGTTCGCAAAGCAGGAAAGCCGCTCCGCAGCAATCACCCGTATATCCTTGCAGGCGGCGTTTCATAAGGCGGCACAGCAGTACGAATGCGAGCAGCGGGAAGAGGGTGGCAGGCCACATCTTTACCGGCAGGAGTAAGATGAAAGGAAGCAATCCGCAGATGAAGGCGGATATCAATTCCAGGCGACTCATGCGGTTGTACACGACTTTAGCCTTGCTGTCTTCTTCTTTTCGGGCGTATGGCAGGCAGTTAATGAGTTGGGATGCGCAGAACTTGCACCAGCAGTCGCCGCAGAAGACAAGGATACAAAGGAAATTCAGAGGCAGATTGCGCATCTGTAACAGCAGCAGGAAATAGAATATCAGTCCGATAACTCCGTAGCTTCCTATATGGGAATCTTTCATGATGGCAAGCGTACGCTCGCGGGTGGTGCCGCCGCCGAACCCGTCCAGAAAGTCCGCTAACCCGTCTTCGTGCAGGCATCCCGTAACAAGCAGGCGGGCGATGATGGCTATAATCCAGGCAAGGGATACGGGCAGTATCTGTCCGGTCAGCCAGAGAGTGCCTGCCATGATGCCGCCCGTCAGCCAGCCGGTTAGCGGCCAGTAGGGTACTACATGCTTGAAACATTCGGCGGGTACTTCCCTGATTTTCCAAAAGGGCAGTCGGGTGAAGAAGATAAATGCAGCCAGTATGTTCATTATATATAGGTATTGTCTATAAAATTAAAATATGGGTACTATCAACAAAGTTATATATGTTATCTATAAAATGGTTCTCTGCTTAGAGATGCCGTTTGAGGGGCTTCTCAAAAGTATTTGGTGATGGAAGCGTGTGCGAAGTTATCCATTTCATTAATCATGCGGACAGCCGATTCTATAATGGGATATGCACAGATAGCTCCCGTGCCTTCTCCGAGTCTTAATCCTAAGTGCAGCAACGGTTTGGCATTTAATGAATCAAGTACAAGTTTATGCCCGCATTCATCTCCGCAATGTCCGAATACGGCATAATGCAGCACTTCGGGATACAGCTTGGCAGCGGCAAGGATACAGTTTGTCATGATGAAGCCGTCTACCAGAATAATCATTTTCAGCTCGGCGGCTTGCAGCATGGCGCCTACTGCCATAACCATTTCCAAGCCGCCGAAGTAGCGGATGATGTCACGCGGCGAACCGTCTCCTTTGTAGTTGTCCAACGACTGTTTCAACACTTCGTACTTATGGCGGATGCCTGCATCGTCCAGTCCGCTTCCCGCACCGACGCATTCTTTTAGCGGAATGCCGGTGAAGCAGCTCATCCATAGGGAAGAAGAGGATGTATTGCCTATCCCCATTTCCCCGAAACTGAGTATGTTACTGCCTTCTTCGCGGCAACGGCGCACCACTTCCGCACCCCGTTCCAGGCAAAGTTCCATTTCCGTTTCGGTCATTGCAGCTTCGTGTAGATAGTTGCGTGTGCCTTTGCGCACTTTCATATTGATGATTCCTTTTTCATAAGGCAGGTCATAATCAACTCCCGCATCCACTATCTTTAATGCAAATCCGTGCTGGCGGCACAGAAAATTGACGCCGGCACCCCCATGAAGGAAATTACTGATTTGTTGCCAGGTAATTTCTTTGGGTGAGAGGCTGACACCTTCCTCTACAATACCATGATCGGCAGCAAAGATGATATTCTGAGGATGTTGCAGAATGGGAGTCAGGTTTTGCTGGATGAGCCCTACCTGAAGCGCAAGGCTTTCCAGCATTCCCAAAGACCCTTTCGGCTTGGTCAGGTTATTGATTTTCTCAACCAGTGCCGGTCGTATAGCTTCATCCGGTCCTATTATATCAAATGTCTTCATAATTTTATACCTTATACTTCATTCTTATATTCCGTACTTATTCACACTTAATTTTTGTTGCAATCCCCGACACCATTAAAATCACTTCATCTGCCCGTGAAGCCACATACTGGTTCATCCAGCCTTGCATATCCGTAAACTTCCGTTGTATTTCGTTTTCGGATGTGCCGCCCATACCTATCTCGTTGGTGACAAATATAAATGTGGCATCCTGTGCTGTAAAGCGGTCGAATTCGGCTTTGGCTGCGGCAAGGGAACGGTCTGTATCGGCATCCAGGTCGAAAAAGAAGTTGGTGCACCACAACGTTATGCAGTCTATCAGTACGGTGCGTCCGGACAGCGAGTGGCGGCTCAGCTCTTTATCTTCTTCTATGTTTGTCCATTCCGGTCCGCGCCTTTCCTGGTGGTGTATCACCCGTTTGCGGAATTCTTCATCCCATATACGTGCCGTAGCGAGGTAGACGGGGTTGGGCGAGAGGCTGAGCGCCAGCTTTTCCGCATAGGTACTTTTGCCCGAGCGTGCTCCACCGGTAATAAGTATGATTCGTCTCATTGGTTTGCTTGAAGTTTTTATGAAAGCAAATGTACATGATTTCTGTGGCAGTGGCAAGAATAGAGTATTTTTTTAGCGGTTTCGTTTTTTCTTTTTTAAAAGATTTCATTACCTTTGCCGATGTTTTCAGAATGAAGGGAAAAACATCTGCGGAAGTAGCTCAGTTGGTAGAGCATCAGCTTCCCAAGCTGAGGGTCGCGGGTTCGAATCCCGTTTTCCGCTCCTATGAGAATCAGGTAGTTATCGCAAGATTTCTATCTGATTTTTGTTTTTAGGCAGTGGCAGTTGAACTCCCAGTTGACCCTATGAGCTCAACTAAAATCTTATGAATGCAACGATTAATGTAGTATGCTACAAGTGGAAAACCTTAGCAAATGGTGAATACCCATCTGTATGAGTGTTGCAATTTTAATGGTATGCTACAAATCAAAGACATTATCTGTCCCAATAAAGAGTATATTCAGAAAATCTTCTTGATAAGCAAACAGAGTTACAGCAACGAATCATTTGCTGTTTTTTTTAAATGTTACAGCTAAATCATTGTGATTTAAAAGGGAATAATTACCTTTGTATTATGGATGGTAAAGTAACTTATTGGATTGAAATGTCAGATTATGACTTGGAAACAGCAGATGCGATGTTGCTTACAGGTCGTTATCTCTATGTGGGCTTCATGTGTCACCAAACGATAGAAAAAATACTCAAGGCATATTGGGCTAATCGTTTGGTGGAAGTACCTTTAAAGATACATTCGCTATCCAGATTAGCAGAGAGAACAGAATTAGATAAAGAACTATCAGAAGAACAGTTGGATTTCATTGATACACTTGAGCCACTTAATATTGAAGCCCGTTATCCCTCTTATAAAGAGAGATTGATGAAAAGTCTGACTAAGGAATATTGTATAGGACTTTTAAGCCAAACTAAAGAATTACAGTCATGGATAAAGAACAAGCTATAGTCCTCGCCAAGCGATATAAAGAAATGGTAGCAGAAAGATTACCATTAAAGGCTCTCTATCTCTATGGCTCGTATAGCAAGGGGAATTACAGAGAGGATAGCGATATAGACATTGCAGTAGTAGTAGAGCATTTGGATGACAACTATTTTGAAGATACCCCTCTATTATGGAAACTTAGACGTAAGATAAGTAACCTTATAGAACCCGTCTTGCTTATAGAGGATATGAGTAATCCTCTTTACTGCGACATCGCAAGAACGGGCATTCTTATCTAAAGAAATGATACAGAATAAGAAAAGCTGTATTTGAAGTTGGTTATTTTTAATTCTTGGCATCATCCTAAAGTTAAATCACAGAAAGAGGATATGTCTAAACTAAAATTCGCTTGCCATTTGTTTCTTTTTAGGCACGGGATTACACAGAAAATATAGATTTTCTTTGTTCTTTTTCCGTAAAATCCGTGTAATTCCATGCCTAAAAGAAATCATCAAATGTTTTTTTGACACCCTCACAAGCTCGAACCTCGCTTACCGTTCATACAGAAAATCAGATAGTCATCACAAGATTTCTATCTGATTTTTGTTTTATAGGAATATGTCAAGCCACCCCTTCACCTTTCACAACTCCCTGCTCATGCAGTATAGCGGGTGAACCCCTGTTTTTGTAAACGACTGATTATGATAACTCGCAATAGGAAAAAAAGTTCTCATTTATAAAGTATGCAAAAAATAGTGTTTACACAATAAACACTTTTCGCACAGAAATTTGTACTTTTGCACTCCGTTTAATGAACCCGAATAGAAAACTTTAAAAACGAAATAGAATGGCAGTAGAATTGAAAGACCTTACCAAACGTAGTGAGAATTATTCTCAGTGGTACAACGAGTTGGTGGTGAAGGCCGATTTGGCAGAGCAGTCGGCTGTGCGCGGATGTATGGTAATCAAGCCTTACGGATACGCAATCTGGGAGAAGATGCAGCGTCAGTTGGACGATATGTTCAAGGAAACAGGACACGTAAACGCTTATTTCCCCTTACTTATTCCGAAATCATTCCTCAGTCGCGAAGCGGAACACGTGGAAGGCTTTGCCAAAGAATGTGCCGTAGTGACGCACTATCGTTTGAAGAACGACCCGAATGGCGGCGGTGTAGTGGTGGATCCCGCTGCAAAGCTGGAAGAAGAACTTATCATCCGCCCTACTTCGGAAACTATTATTTGGAATACCTATAAGAACTGGATTAACTCTTACCGCGACCTGCCTATCCTGTGCAACCAATGGGCAAACGTATTCCGTTGGGAAATGCGTACCCGTCTGTTCCTGCGTACCGCAGAGTTCTTGTGGCAGGAAGGCCACACGGCTCACGCCACTCGCGAAGAAGCCGAAGAGGAAGCAGTGCGTATGCTGAACGTGTACAGCGAATTTGCCGAGAAATACATGGCAGTGCCCGTTGTCAAAGGTGTGAAGTCGGCCAACGAACGCTTCGCCGGCGCTCTCAACACCTATACCATTGAAGCGATGATGCAGGATGGCAAAGCTTTGCAGAGTGGTACTTCACACTTCTTGGGACAGAACTTCGCCAAAGCTTTCGACGTGCAGTTCGTAAACAAGGAAAACAAACTGGAATACGTATGGGCCACTTCTTGGGGAGTATCTACCCGCTTGATGGGTGCGCTTATCATGACACATTCCGATGACAACGGTCTGGTGCTTCCGCCGCACTTGGCTCCGATACAGGTGGTTATCGTACCTATCTACAAGAATGCCGAAATGCTTGCTAAGATTGACGAGAAGGTGGCAGGCATCGTAGCCAAACTGAAAGCGATGGGCATCTCCGTGAAGTACGACAATGCCGACAACAAACGTCCGGGCTTCAAGTTTGCCGATTACGAGGTGAAAGGTGTACCTGTCCGCTTGGTTATGGGTGGCCGCGACTTGGAGAACAATACAATGGAAGTGATGCGCCGCGATACGCTGGAGAAAGAAACCCGCTCTTGCGACGGTATCGAGGAATACGTAAAAGACCTGCTTGAGGAAATCCAGGCGAATATTTATAAGAAAGCATTGGATTATCGCAACAGCCGTATCACTACGGTGGATAGCTACGACGAGTTCAAGGAAAAGATTGAAGAAGGCGGCTTTATTCTAGCTCATTGGGACGGAACGACCGAAACCGAGGAGAAGATTAAGGAAGAAACCAAAGCCACTATCCGCTGTATTCCGTTCGATTCTTTCGTACCGGGCGACAAGGAGCCGGGCAAATGTATGGTTACGGGCAAGCCGTCTGCTTGCCGCGTGATATTTGCACGTTCCTATTAATAAGGATATTTTTCACTTTGCTGGATGAAGCTTTTTTCATAGTAACCTGTGACGAAGTTTCTTTCCTTTTCAGGAGTATTCGGCAGATGTTCTAAAAAATAAGATGGCATATGAAATGATTATAATCAGTCATTTTCATATGCCATCTTTCTTTGTGGAAAATATTCTATGTTATATGCTAATTCATATTCGTGCTTCTGAAAAATCTTCTTAATGATTGTGTAGTTACCTAAGTTTGACTACTTTTGCTCTCCTATAAATGGAGGCGGCTATGAAAGACACATTAATTATTGAGCATTTACGTAAAGGAGATGAGGCGGCATTTAAGTACATCTATGAGTGCCATTATGTCCTGCTTTGTCGCTTTGCCAATCAGATATTGAATGATGCAGCTCTTTCGGAAGAGGTGGTGGACGATGCTATATTTTATTTATGGGAGCATCGTCGGGAGATAGAAATCACGTATTCTGTCCGTGCTTATCTGATGCGCGCTGTACGTAATCGTTGTCTGAATGAATTGCAATCCTTGCGTCATCGTGAGGAACTGCATTTCTCATCTTTTATGTTACCGGAAAATATGGATTTTCTTGATTCTGTTTTTGTGGAAGAGAATCAGCCCTTGGGTGTATTGCTCGAACGGGAGTTGGAAGATGAGTTGACCCGCAGTATAGAAGAACTGCCTGTGGAATGTCGTACCGTATTTAAGAAAAGTCGTTTTGAACAAAAAAAGTACGAAGAGATTGCTTTAGAGTTGGGAATCTCCATCAATACGGTTAAGTATCATATAAAAAATGCTTTATCTCTTCTTCAAAAGCGTTTGGACAACTATTTGCATTTATTGATTATTTATATTTTTATGGATATTTGAAAAAATATAAATTTTCGACTACCCTCATTCTTGATTTTTTTGTCTTATATATAAAGCAACGGAATTATGCAACTGGAAGAACATACTGATATAGATTTATTGATAACTCGATATCTTTCGGGAAAAATGGATAAAGAATCTTTTGCCGAACTGAAACGTTGGAGTTTGGAGTCTGAGTCTAATCGGAAATATGTACGGAATAAGTTAGAGGTTTGGTTTTCTTCAGGAGTTGCTGATACTGCTGTGCAGTTTGATAAAGACAAGGCATTTTCTTTATTCAAGCAACGTATTGTTGGGGCTGAGAAGAAACAAAAACAGATGTTCCGCTTCTCATGGAAGACATTTATGCGGGCGGCGGCAATTGTACTGATTCTGATGATTCCATTTGCTGCGTATTGGCAGGGAAAGCAGGCTGTAAAACAAAGCTTTGCAGATATGGTTGTAGAAGCGCCTATGGGAGCGCATACAAAACTCTATTTACCGGATGGGACATTGGTATGGCTGAACGCAGGGTCGAAAATTATATATTCGCAAGGCTTTGGAGTAGACGACCGTCGGTTGCGCTTGGAAGGAGAAGGCTATTTTGAGGTGATGAAGAACGAAGAAGTACCTTTTGAGATAGACACGAAAGAGTTGGATTTGAGAGTATTGGGTACAAAGTTCAATTTCAGGAACTATCCGGATGATGAAGAGGTGACGGTAAATCTGATGGAAGGAAAAGTTGCTTTGAGGAACGGTATCAGGGAAATGCCTGAACTTTATCTGACTCCGGACGAGAAAATGGTTCTTAATAAGGCGACCGGACAAATGGTAAAAAGCAGTACGAAAGCTGCCAAAGCCAATGTTTGGATTAACGACGAACTTTTCTTTGATGAAGAACTGCTGGAAGATATAGCCAAGAAGCTGATGCGTAGCTATAATGTCAAGGTGGAAGTTGCCGATTCTTTACGTAACAAGCGTTTTTATGGAAGCTTCGGTATTTCGGGCAATACGATTGATAAGATTCTGGATGTGATGGCTTCGACCCAGCAAATGAATTATAAATACGAAAACGGTGTATATATACTATATTAATGTTGAACTTAAAAAATAAAACATGAGAAACAGGAGTTGTATGAAATTTACTTTTTCCGGCTGACGTTGGCATTTTGCTTCCCGGACAATAGTCTGGAAGTCAGCTTTATTTGGTAATTTATTACCAAACCTTATTTCTATTCATTAATTAAAAATTCAAAAAGTTTATGGGAAACTTCAGTAAGGCTATTTTAATAGCCTCAGTAGCTCTTTGTCTTCACCTTCCTGCTTTTTCGCAGAATATATCATTGAAAATAAGTGATATAACAGTGAAAGATGCAATTGAACAATTGAAAGAAAAAACCGGTTATGCGTTTGTGTTTTCATCTGCGGATGTAGATACGAATAAGCGTGTCTCAATTATGGCCAATGAAGAGGATATAAATAATGTTATAAAACAAATTCTACATGGGCAGAATGATTTGAGCTATGAAATTAAGGGTAAGAAGATTATCATCAAAAAAACACAATCGGTTGATTTGATACAAAAAATTGAAGTTACGGGTAAAGTTGTGGATGCTAATGGGGAACCTATTATTGGAGCAACAATTAAAGAACAAGGGACTTCAAATGGTGCTATTTCTGATATTGATGGTAATTTCTCTTTTGAAACAGCTGACAATGCAAATTTGGAAGTGTCTTATATAGGTTACCAAAATCGGAAAATTAAAGTACAAAAAGGTAAGGTTTTGGCTATAACTTTGCAAGAAGATACAGAAATGTTAGACGAAGTAGTTGTTGTTGGATATGGGACAGTAAAAAAAGCCAATGTTGTAGGGTCCATTGCAAAGATCAATTCGGATGTGATACAAGATCGTCCGGTAGGCAGAGCTGAACAGGCTTTACAAGGGCAAATGGCTGGTGTATCTGTTAGAAGTACTTCAGGTGCTCCGGGAAGTGATATTACTATAAATGTACGTGGAGCTGCATCTATAAATGGAGAGAGTACTCCCTTATATGTTGTTGATGGAGTACCTATTGATAATTTATCCGGTATAAATCCTAATGATATTGAGTCTATTGACGTGTTGAAAGATGCTGCTTCTGCTGCAATTTATGGTTCGCGTGGTTCTAATGGTGTTGTGCTGGTTACTACAAAGAAAGGAAAGACAGGTGCTCCTGTGATAACTCTGAATGCTTATACGGCTATTTCTACATTAGAAAAAAAAGTTGATGTGATGGATTCCAATGAGTGGATTGCTTTTAATAAAAAATGGTATGATTATCAGTGGATGAAAGCTTCCGGTATGCCGGCATCTACTAGTCAGGCTGATAGAATTGCTTATGCGGAAACAAAATTAGGAAAGAAACTCGCAACGCGTGATGCATTGAAAGAAAATGGTGTACGGAATACTTATGGTATCTATGACCCTTGGTGGGGTAGTTCAGAGATAGAAGCTATCGATTGGCAGGATGAACTGTTCCGTACGGCTCCGGCATATGATATTCAGTTAGCAGCTTCTGGGGCTACGGAGAAAATTAATTATTCGTTGTCTGGTGGTATTTACAAACAGGATGGTATTGTGTACGGTTCTTCTTACAATCGCTATAATCTTCGTGCCAATGTCGAAGCCCAAATGACAGATCGTATTAGGGTTGGTTTGATGGTAGCTCCTTCGTATGGAGTACAAAAGGGAGCCAAAGTGGATGGAAAAGAAAATGCAGTTTCAAAGACACTTGGATTACCGGGGTGGGTACTTGCCGGAACAGGTCGCGATGCAGGAGCTGATCCATATAAGTTTTATGATGGTTGGGGACCAGGGCCTAATGTAATCAGTCCTTATATTCAAGCTACTGCTCCTGAGAGAAAGAAGGCTGATATAAGAATCAACACTGCTTTGAATACAACAGTTGATATTATTGATGAATTAAAAGTTCAGGGTATGGTTGCATGGAATTATAGAAATAGAAACGAAAGAACATATACTCCGACTTGGTCTAATGCAAAGTGGAATACTGCGAAGCATCCCGGTGAGCTATCCAGCTCCAGTTATTCCACCAATATTTCAAATTCTTTATTGATACAAGGTTTGCTGACTTATAATAAAACTTGGGGAATTCATAGTCTTGATGCTATGTTGGGAGCTTCTTATGAATCAAATAATGCTAATACATCTTTACAGAGTGTTTCAGATTTCCCGGATGATAAAAGTTGGGTCTTTGATAAAAACAAAGGAAGTACGGTCAAAAACAATGAAATTGATTATACGGAAAATGCACTTCTTTCATACTTTGGTCGTGTACAGTATGCTTTGATGGATCGATATTTGTTTTCTGCTTCTTTAAGAAGAGATGGCTCTTCTAAATTTGGCTCTGAAAACAGATGGGGGTGGTTTCCTTCAGTTTCAGCAGCTTGGAAATTAAACGAAGAGCCTTTTATGAAAGATATTGATTGGCTTGGTTCTGCCAAATTACGTTTAAGTTGGGGACAAGCAGGTAATGACCGTATTGGTGAGGCTCAATTCTTATCAAATATGGTTGCTCTGAATTATGCGATTGGAAATTCTCAGAATATGGTTAGCGGTTATGTACCTGGCAATTTGGCAAATCCTTTATTGGGGTGGGAAACAACCACTTCTTATAATATAGGCATTGACTTCGGAGTCTTGAATAACCGGATTTATTTTTCGGCAGATTATTATAAAAAAGTAACAAAAGATTTATTACTGAAATCTCCAGTATCTTTAATTACTGGTTTTAGTACAATGATGGCTAATGTTGGAAATGTAGATAACTGGGGATTGGAATTTGAGTTGAATACAGCTAATATAAGCACCTCATCTTTCAAATGGAACTCTTCATTGAATATTTCACTGAACCGGAACAAAATTACGAGTTTAGGAGATGATGACTCTGATATTCGTTCGGGACAAGGAAGTACAATTATTCAACGGGTTGGACATCCGGTAAATTCTTATATGTTATTAGAAGTGGAACGGACATTGACTGCTGATGATTTTGAAGCTGATGGTGTTACTCCTAAGAAGGGTATCGCTATATATACAGGGCAGAAGCCGGGAGATTCAAAATGGAAAGATAATAGTAAGGATGGTAAAATAACATCTGATGATTATGTAGTGGCAGGTAGCTATCAACCTAAATTTGAATGGGGATTTACGAATACATTTAAATATAAGAATTTTGATGCCTCAATTTTGTTGCAAGGTCGTGTAGGAGGTGAACTTTTGTCTATCGGTTCGAGAAGTTACAATCGTGCTACAAATGATCCGAAATATAATTATTTAAGTAGGTGGTTATATAATTCATATTGGTCGGAAGATGAACCTGGCGATGGAAAAACACCGGCATTTTATGCTACTGTAACAGGAGGACAATATGATACAAATTGGTTGTATGATGCAAGTTATATTCGTATTAAGAATATTACGTTTGGTTATAATATACCATTTAAACCCAATTCAATTTTAAATAAGGCCCGAATATATGTATCTTGTGATAATGTCTATATGTGGGATCATTATGATGCAGGCTTTTCTCCTGAAGCAGCTACGCAAGATAATGCATCTTCTGACTGGGCAGCTTATCCGTTATCAAGGACTTTTTCATTGGGTGTTAACATTACTTTCTAAATTAAAAGCTTATGAAAACAAAAGAATATATAGTAACATTAATAGCAGCATGCAGTTTATCTTCTTGTAATGATCTTATAGACATTTATCCGGTTGAGAATAATTTTGCTGATACATTTTATACTTCGGAGTTTGAGATTAATCAGGCTGCCATGGGAATTTATGCTCGTTTAGGGCGTAATGGAGGAAGTTTGGATTTTCCAACAATTTATTATTTCATGGCTTCTGAGGGACGTTCCGATAACTTATATTATGCGGCTTTAGCTAATGCTCAGAGAGACCAGGTTGACTTTAGAAATTATGCTGTTACCGATGTCACAGGGACTAATGAAGATATATATGCACGTTTATATCAGATAATTGGAGATGCCAATATGTTGTTACAGAAGGTACCTGATGAACAATATACCCGTTATCGTGCTGAGGCTTCTTTCCTTAGAGCATTAGCGTATTTTGAACTTGTTAGAGCGTATGGCCCTCAGCCTGTGGTGGATTATCCTATTTTGAATGAGGAGGCTCGGGGAATGTTGCGACAACCTATAGAAGAAGTATATAAGTTGATTATTTCAGATTTGGAGTATGCGGGAAATAATTTAGAAGCATTTTACACAGGAGAAGAAGCAGGAAGAGTGGGTTCTGTTGCTGCAAAATGTTTATTGGCAGAAGTCTATGTAACAATGGCTGGGTATCCGATGAATGATCCAAATGCTTACCAGAAAGCAGAAATAACTTTAGAGCCTATTATGGATGAGGTGAAAAAGAGATTTGCTCCTGATTATTCTTATATTTTTGATGTAAATAAAGAAAATCAGTATGATTTATTCTCTGTACAATTCGCATCCGGTAATCAGGGGCTTGGTTCTTCTTTAGCCGGATACACGACAGAAGGTTCTGGTGGTGTGATGATACCGGAATGGTTTTACAGCGGTTATCACTTGCAGGGACAGGATTTTCGGGTTGATACGTTGTTAGTGAAAGATATGAAAACGAAAAATGATAAACGTTTGGAAACGTCTGTAGCTGAAGGATATTGGGATACGACAGAGCATGGATTTACTCCTGAAGATTATGCTGCTCATTATAAAGAACGTTGTATGATGATTAAATTCTTGGTAAAGGATAATACTAATAAAACAATTAAGGCATGGAACGATTATCCGTTGAATTTCCCGATATTGAGACCAGCTGATGCCTATTTGCTTTATGCCGAGGCTTTGATTAATAATGGTAAGGCAGAATTAGCTACGGAGTGGATTGGCGCTATTCGTGCAAGGGCAGGTTTAGCTTCTTTGGGACATACTCCGACAATGGATGACGTTATGTATGAAAGAAGATGTGAGTTCATTGGTGAGGGTAAACGATATTTTGATTTGGTAAGGATGGGGAAAGGAACTTTTATTTCGACCATGAAAAAGTTTTCAGATCATTATGAGCACGTGTCCAAAATGGGAGCGAATAATCCGTCCGAAAAAGATTTATTATTACCGATACCATTAACGGTAATGAATATTCATGCTTCATGGACTAATAATCCTGGGTATTAAACTGTATACTTGAAGCAAGTTGTCTCAATCTGATTTTTTTATAGAGTATAAATAATGTTTTTGAGGCAACTTGTTTCTTTTTATTGTTGAAACTTTATATGAGTAGCTTTCATGAGGATAATAAGATTGTTTTTTATTTTTCTATTGATAGGTCGAATGAGTTATGCCGGTTCCTGTTTATTACCTGGAGGGTCACTGCGTAATACATTGTATGGTTTTTTGAATCCGCAGGATTCCACACGAACTAAGATGTGGTGGTTTCATGGAAAATTTCCTTCTACCAGAGAAGGAATGACTAAAGATTTGGAATCATTCAAACGTGTAGGAATTGGAGGTATTGTTTATTATGATCAGGTGCATGGTGACCAATTGCCGAATACAGAGTTGTCAATGAGTAAAGAGTGGTGGGATAATATTTATTATATAGCTAAAGAAACGAAACGCTTGGGACTTGATTTTGAATTTCATGTATCGAATGGGTTTGTGGCGGGTGGTCCGTGGGTTAAACCATGTGATGCTATGAAACGTCTGGAAAGTGTTGAAACAGTTGTAACAGGTGGAATGCCATTGACACTAAAATTGCAAACTCCCAATAATAAATATAATTTTTATCGGGACATAAGAGTTATAGCCATTCCGACAAAAGATGTTCCTGAGATTTGCATGAAACTTTCTGCCAATACATCTCAATTTGCACCGGAACTTCTTTTTGGTGGACAGGAGCTTTATAGTATTCCTGCTATGAAAGATGCTCCTATATACATTAATATAGATTATACAGAGGTTACATCTTTGAGGAGTATATCCTATATAATAGGCCCGTCGGGTAAAGCAACAACTAGTGCAACGAATGTTCCGGGAGAACCTCAAGCAACATTTGTAGGGACCGGATATAAGATATTACCGCCAGTGGGAGAATTACAATATAGTGAAGATGGAGAGGTGTATCATAAAGTTTGTGATTTGAAACCTTTATATCGTGCTCACGAGAGTTACAAAAAGAAAACTATATCATTTTTGCCGGTAAAGGCGAGGTTTTATAGAATTAAGCTGCAAGGATGGAATGGTTCGGTTGAGGGTAAACCTTTACGTCTGGGAGGAATTACATTAAGTTCGGACCCTATGATTAATGAATATGAATATAAGGCTGGTTATATATCAGAATACATTGAAAAAACAATGACAACACCAGCTTATTCTAGAGGGGAAGTCGTGCCGTCTGATAAAGTATTGGATATAAGTCGGTATGTAGGAACAGATGGCGTTTTGAGATGGAATGCTCCAAAAGGTAATTGGCGGATATTGAGACTATGTATGGTACCGACAGGCGGAAGGGTAAAGCATGGGCGTCCGGATATGATGGGGCTGGAATGTGATAAGATGTCATTCCGAGCTTCAACTTTGCAATTTAATGACTACTTTAAGCAGGTGTTAGACTCTTTGGATTATCATGGTATTAATAATTTGAAGGGCATGGCAATGGATAGCCACGAAGCGGGTGCACAAAATTGGACTGATGATTTTTTGACGGAGTTCAAACGACTTAGAGGATATGACTTGTCTTCTTATTTACCAGTAATGGCTGGATATGTAATTGATGATGTCAGAACCTCAGAGAGTGTGTTGTATGATGTACGTCTTACAATTGCTGATTTGATTTCGGAACGCTATTATGGCACATTTGATAGGCTATGTCGTAATCGTAATATTGTTTTTACAGCACAGGCCACAGGGAATGCTCAATGTATAGTTGCGATACCGATTGTCGCTAAAAGTAAGGTACAGAAGCCTCAGGGAGAATTCTGGCTTATGCAACCGGATGGTAATTATGATATAAAAGAATCATCTTCATCTGCTCATTTATATGGTAAACCAATAGTGTCCAAAATAATTTTTAGGTCAAAGAATATTGTTCGGCCAATCAGTC
>OGOO01000753.1_pt1 | contig 34637 bp, 20 predicted proteins | sample 1552651 | NCBI WGS metagenome assembly OGOO01 (sample SAMEA2580118, study PRJEB22360) | human gut metagenome | biome: human gut; feature: human-associated habitat; material: faeces | place: Denmark | collected 2008/2010 | reverse complement strand
GTGGTGGCGGTTGTGGTACTTACGGTAACGGCGGTGATGGCACTGTCCTGATCCGATACTGGGCTTACGAAAAATAAAACAAATATAAGTGATATGAGTAAATATATATATATACAAAAAGACGCAGCAAACATATATGTCACAATGCCGGAAAAGTTTGATACAGCAAACTACGATATCGGCACGACATGGGAGGATTACGTTGCAGGAAAGTACGTTTTGCTGACAGAAGAACAGATTGCCTTTAAAGAGGCAAACGAAGGTGCATCCGTAGAAGAAGTGTTCAATATGCAATTGACGCCTATTCCCGAACCGACACCGGAAGAAAAACTTCAAACTGCAAAAGACTTGAAGCGTCAGGAAGTCTACAACACCGACTACCGGCACTATTACATAGAGGACAACGATGTATATACATACGACCGTTTGTCTCTAAAAGACCAGTGTGCCCGAAAAGATACGGTTGAAGTAAACGGGAAATCGTATAAATCATCTCTGTTATTGGAAGCTCTCAATGAGATGGCAGACTACAATGATATCTGTATAGGTCTATCAGAAAAGTTACTCTCTGATATTGAAGCTGCCGAGACAGTGGAAGATGTAGAAGCGATTGAGGTGACGGGCTACCCCGATGTAATCCATAGAACAACAGCCGAATTACAGGAAGCCGTAAACTATACGGAAACGCACGATTCAGAGAAGCAGTTATCCCGTATCACCCGTAAATCTGTGTCTGCAATGTCACTGACGGATGATGAAGCGATTAGTGCCAAATACGCACATGCGGAATGGAAAGAATTTATTAACGGGAAGTTGGATACCGGCAACCGGGTAATTAACGATGACTGGTTATGGAAAGTCCGGCAACTGATAAATCCGGTTCTCGAAATATATCCTCCTTCGGTAGATACGGCTGCTCTTTATGAGCGCATGGACGAAAATCACAAGGGGACTGAATACGATCCCAAACTCTATGCGCCAGGCATGACGCTTGAACAGGGGAAGTATTATACGGAAATAGAAGATGGCATAAGAATGAAATACTACTGCTTCTACGGTACGATTAATCCGGTATATGCCCATTTGAAAGAATTGATTAACATAAATGTAAAATTGGTAACAGTGGTTCAATAACCGCTATTAGGTATGTAATAGTCCTCTTTATAAGAGGAACCTTTATTTAATATAATCGTTTACTTTATATATCAAGCTCTAAGTATCATATAATTTTCAGAACGCTAGCATTCTTTTAGATTGTCTAGCGTTTTGTTTTTTCAAAGTCTCACAAATCTTCAATCATGTTTAGATATATAAACGATATTATAATAAAAGCCTCAAGTGTATCAACAGTGAATTATTTTAAAGAACTAATAAATGATGGTCCGATTAAATTTTTTACTTGCATTAGTACTACCTTAGCTAGTGCTATGAGCACTTTCTTTTTGCCTATTTGGTTACCTATTGTTGCAGTAGGAATACTGATAATCATTGATATGATATTAGGTATTCGTGTTTCATTAAACAATGGGGAAAAAATCCAATCTAGAAAATTTTGGTCAACTGTTAAAAAGCTTTGTTTTAGTTCATTAATGATAAGCTGTGGTCATCTAGTAGATGAATACATATTAATATCTGTTGATGCACGTTTAGTTGAAGGATTTGCTGGTCTCGTTGCTGGTGTAGAACTATGGTCAATGGTAGAGAATTTGCAAACATTAGATCCTACTGGACCGTGGAAAATATTCAGCAAGTTCATTAAAAGAAAAGGCGAGAAGTACTTAGATATCACTATTGATAAAGAAGATTTACCAAAGATTAAGAAATTAGTTAAAAAGATTAAGTAATATGAATTATCTTAGAGTATTGATAGTAGCTATTATATCTTACTTAGGAATATCCAATTATGTTTTAAGAAATAAAGTAAATAAATTGGATGAAGAATTGGGAGATGCTCGTAATAATATTGAATCTTATCAATCAATCCTAAGTAATAAACAAAATGAAAATAGAGTGTTAAAACTTAGTATAGAAGATTTCAAACATTCTAAAGATAGTTTAATACAAGAGTTATCAAAAACACAAGATCAACTTAAGATAAAGAATAAGAAGTTAAAAGAAGTAATGAGTATGTCCACAGTATTGACAGATACTATAGTAAAGACAATACCTGTGGATAGAAACTTCAATGTAGAACTTCAGTCAAATCCATTGACTACTATCAAAATAAATAGAATGGATTCAGTTATAACCTGTATTCCAGAAATATATAATCATCAAGATTTATTTATAACCGAAGAAAAAGTATATAGAAAGAAATATAAAAACTGGTTTCAACGGTTAATACATTTTGACTTTAAAAAAGATAAAGTCGAATCTTACAAAATTATCAATTCTAATGATTTAATAAGAGTATTAGATACTCGGGTTATCAAAATTACAAAGTAATTTGCAAAATATTTCAATTTAATATTAATCAATAAATAAATTGAAACTATGCATTTAAGTAGAATATTAGATCAAATTAAACGCCATCCTTCCCCAACAGAAGCTTTAACTAAATTGGGTAAAGCTATGGATAAACATGAAGATAATCTGTTGGAAAAGGGCTTCAGAATACTTAAATCAGAACTCTGTGCTAATGTATATGAAGCTATAAATGGCCCTCACTTTGATGAGGAACATGCTAAATACGCAGTAGAAGGCATGGAAAATGAGGATGGATCAAAAGGCCCTCATTGGACAGTTGAAGAGACAACGTCCATTGCCAATCAAATGGGCATAAATTTAAAATCAGAGAAACACAATAAGTGGGACTGGTATGTAGCCATGAATATGATCTACTCAGATTTTTATAAAGCTGTTGTAGCAATAACTGGTGGAGCTAGTACCAAACATTTTGCAGAACTTACCAAAGCTTGGATTTGTGACAAAGACATCTCAGAAGGCAAGATGTGGCATTACTATGTTTATATAATGTGTGATGATGAAGATAATGATTATAAAGCATATGAACATATGTCTCATGATCGTGAATATGATTCAGATTATAAATATGGTAGAGAAAGAAGATCTTCTGGTAGAATGTCATATCCTTACTCTAGATATGAAATAGAGGATGAATATGAATATTCTGATCGTTATGCTTATCCTGAAAGAAATAGAATGGATAGAGATAGACGTGAAGAAGATATGAAAAGAGACAGAGATTCTCGTAACACATCTGTTAGATATTTCTAATTATCAAAATAAATAAATCAATTAAAAATAAATCATTATGTTAGAAAACGAAAGAATAATTGTAGACCGTGGTGGTATTGACCCCGGTATCGCTGCTTTGATGCAAAATGCTAATAAAGGTTTTGATCCTGCTGCTTTGATGGCTATGATGAACAACGGTAATGGTATGTTCGGTGGCAATGGCGGTTGGTGGTGGATTTTCATCATCGTGCTCTTCTGGATGTGGGGCGGATTGGGGTGGCAACGGCTTCGGTCGTGGCAACCAGGCTGAGACCAACTCTGACTTCGCTCGTTTAGCTGCTATGGGCAACCAGAACAACAACACTGATTTGTTGATGCAGGCTATCAATGGCAATAAAGATGCAATCAACACCTTGTCTACTAACTTGAACTGTGATGTTAAGTCAATTGACAATGCTTTGTGTTCTATTCAGAATGCAATTGGTAAAGTTGGTGGTGAAGTAGGTTTCTCTGCAGAAAGAGTAATCAATGCTGTTAATGCTGGTGATTGCAATGTAATCAAAGCTATTAGTGACTGCTGCTGCACAACTCAGCGTTCTATTGATTCAGTTAACTTGAACTTAACTCAAATGAATGCTGATAACAGATTATCTATCTGTCAACAGACTAATACATTGCAGAATGCTATTACTTCAGGATTTAACAACTTGTCTAGTGAAAACGCTACAAGATTCAATATCTTGGGTTCTAAAATTGACGCACAAACACAAATGATTAACGACAAGTTCTGTCAGTTAGAAATGAGAGAAATGCAGAATAAGATTGATGCTCTGCGTGATGAAAAGAATGCATTGCAGACTTCTGCCATTACTCAACAGCAGACTCAGAATATTGTAAATCAGATTAAACCTTGTCCAGTTCCTGCATACCTGACATGTAATCCGTACGGATGTAATGGTGGATTTACAGGTTATGGTTATGGATATGGCTACGGTGATAGCTGTTGCGCTTAATAAGAAAGGAGGTTATTATGTTTCCTTTCATGTTTAATCCTTACTTTGGACGTAACAATACCGTTCGTATTTTAGACCAAGTAATACCGAAAATCAATACAATAAGCGTAAGCGATTCAACAGAATCTACAGTTCTGGGTATCTGTCCTAAAGTGTGGTGTAGACTTCCTAGAGAAGGTGTGTTTGTATTAGAGGTTAGACATACTCCTGCCACTGCTAGTGCAACACTTCCTGTGTTTGTATCTACTACTGGTTCAGTAAGCACCGCTTCAAATAACAACAATATACCTGTAGTAAAAGGAGATAGCACACCATTAGTTGGTTCTGAAATCTCTGCTGGTAACAGATATTGGGTTTATTACAATAAATGCGATAATGTTATTCAGGTTATGAATCATTACACTGTGGCTGCAGCTCCAGCTGCCTAATATATATTAATATAAAGTATATGGGCAGCGAGTAATACCTGCCCATATCTTTTTTAAACTTAAAGATATGACATTCTCACAGTTAACGCCGGGTACTAATATACACGTACTCGAGATTACAGGTACTTTTAAAAAGAGTACTACATACAGTTTAGGTAAAGTAGTAAGTGTATCAAAACCCTACGATGAACCATTGCCACCAGGTCAATTCCCAATGCCTATGCAGAATAGGCGTAAGCTTGTAGATTTAGTTATCTCTTGTGACGGTGAGCAGAAGAAACTGTCAGTATCTGAAGATAAAACAATGATGACCGATTCTACCATCGGACTCACTATAGCTACAGATAAAACTCAAATTGTAGATATGGTTAAGCAATCCTATAATGACTGCAAAGTTAAAAAGGAAAGCGTATTAAAATACGATGAAGAGATGAGGAGATGTGAAGACATCTTAAAATTACTTAATACAACTCCGGACATAACAACCAATGTGACAAAAGATTTCAAAGAACTTGATGAATTAAAAGCTGAAGTGAAAGAGCTTAAGCAACTTTTACAAAATGTAACTACTGTTCGTCCAGAGGTTAAAATAGAAACCCCCTCATCTGAGGAGAAACAAATTGAAATCTAAAACACAAAGGTTGGCTATTTAGTCAACCTTTTTTATTTTAAATAAATATGAATATGTATAACAACAAATATGATATATTAGGAAGTACAATTAAACCAAATCCTGCATCTGTTAAATATTGGGCTGATTTAGCATCTAATCCTAATGGTGGTGATTTGAAATATTTTAATGGTAAGGATTGGGTTTATGTAAATAATACAGCCACATCAGATATTAAAGATCTAAGAAGTGATCTTACTTCTGAAATAAGTAGGGCAACTGGACGTGAAAATGAAATTGAAGCTAAGATTGATGCTTTAATTGGAGATGCTCCTGAAATTATGGATAGCTTACCTGAATTAATTGATGTTATTAATAACCATACGGAACTTATTAAAGGTAAAGTAGATAGACAACCTGGTAAAGGTTTATCCACTAATGATTATACTACTGAGGAAAAGAATAAACTTGCTAGTTTGACTAATTATAGTGATTCTGAAGTAAGAGAATTAATCACTGCGTTAACTCTTAAAGTAAACAGTTTAGAAGAGAGAGTTGCTGCATTAGAAACACCTGCTGCATAATGGAACTCAGATTAGATAGAATATTTCGTACTAATGAATATACTATTGGGGAGTTATATGTAGATGGTGCATATATATCGGATACACTTGAAGATCCAGTAAGACCATTACCTGAAGTATGTCCTAATACACCTAAAGGAATTGCATGTAAATGCAAGGAAAAGGTGTATGGGGATACTGCTGTACCTGCTGGTACGTATGAGGTGAAATTAAGCTATTCTAACCGTTTTAAGCGTATTATGCCTGAGATACTTAATGTACCTCACTTCTTAGGTATACGTATTCATACGGGCAATTCTAGCGCCAAAGATTCCAGTGGATGTATACTAGTAGGTACTTGGGATGGGATGAAAGAAGATTGGATATCTAATTCTACTGTAGCTTATAACAAGCTTATACCCCTACTTCAGAAGGCGATGGATAATAAAGAACAAATAACAATAACGATAAATAACTTATAAGTATGAAGAAACATTATGAAACACATGTAGAAGATACAGATAAGCTTATAAGTGTAGCAGGTCCTGTATTAGATTATAAGTCTTGGTATGAACAATACAGGAAATTAATGGAAGAACAAGCTCAACGTAAATATGGTCTTTATACCCCTACTTCAGAAGGCGACGAGGATGACTTCCCATCTATTCCTGGTATGATTGCAAGATATTCCGCTTCCGGTCTTACTAATGAGCAGATGAAAGAAAATCCTGTGTGGGTAGATAAGACAGGTAATGGACATGACTTGCAAATGAAGAACTTCCTTTGGGGTGGGATGTCCGGGGTTGGCGGTTATGGCGATGAAAATTACCAAACATTCTACAAATTCACATTAGACGATTATGTCTTTATAGCTAGTCCACCTGGTGTTAAGCACATGAATTTTACGTTTAGGGTAACGGGGTTACAGCCTAGAAATAAATTAACATTAGCTTTTTTTGGAACAACGAATACTGTCTACGGTACATGGGACAAAGATGGCATATATACTGTTGATGCTGATATTGTTGAGGCAGGGAAACCAACATACTTTTATAACGGATATAGCGCAACCAGAGGAGAGTTTACGATTGAAATTCTTCCTCTCTACCCCGGCGCACTTGTCTTTGACGGAGTAGACGATTATGGTGTTTGTGAGAACTTCCCTATTCTGACTAAAGAAAAGGGATATACGGTTGTGGCGTTGAGACAGTGGATTACAAGGGGTGAAAGAGCCCAAGGATTAGTATCTAATGTAAAGAATTGGCTCAAGGATGGTGCCTTCTTGTTAGAATATAGAAATATACAAGCCGATCATCTTAATAAGCCTATATCTTTTGGAGCAATAGGGAGTGAAATGGATTTACCACACATCCTTACTTATCAGACATCTAAAAGTTATAATGGTGTTTCGATTACAACTGGTAATTTTGAAGGAACAGATGTGCTACATGTTGGGAAATTAGCTCCAACTAATGTAGGAACTTGTATTAACGCTGCTATCTGGGAACTTGTATTTCTCGACCATGATGCCACCGAAGAAGAACTGACCAAGATCAAAGACTACTTCGTTAAAACCTATCCCTGGCTCTTCCCCGACCAGGCATGGACAGTGGTAGGCAAAACCAACGAGGACGAAGATCGTGCTACTATTGCCAACATTACGGGCAATGGTAATGATCTTATACTGTCTAATTTTGGGTTTGCAGAAGGGAGTGGCTACAATGAACAAGGGGAATATGCTGGCTATCTGGTTACTGATGGGGTGGATGATTCTGGTAGAGCAGTAGGATTAACTATATCAAAAGATTTTACATTAGTAGGAGAATGAATATTATTCTCTAAAACTCAAGTTAATGCTGGTTTATCAATTCATCCTCAGATTCACATTTTTAATCGACCTGAAGCCATTCGGATCACATTTAGAACAGCAGGTAAAACTTTGCCAGTTAAATCTTTAAAGGTTATATGTTCTGACGGGCGATGCTATGATGAAAATTGGAATGAATTTAAAATAAATGTAGGAGAATTTATTAGCAGTAATGGTGTCTTATATGTAGCAAGTAACGGAACTTATCACGCACAAATAGCTTTCAAGAATTTAGGAATCTACAATGACCAAATATTTTCCAAAGACGACTGTATCAAAGCATATAACTATTTACAAACTTTAAAAGCAAAATAATATGAAGAAGTACAAAGTTTTATTCTGTGATCTGGATGATACGTTAATTGAGACATTAAGTGGCAAAACATTTCCTAAAGGAATTTGGGATATGAAAATCAAATTTGATGTTTTGGATGCAATTAAGCAGTTTTCTCCTGAGTATGTTTTAATTGTAAGTAATCAAGGGGGAATTGAAGCTGGTTTTGTGGATCATCAAAGATTTCAATCTAAAATAGAATATGTATCACAATGCGTAAAAGAATATTGCGGAGTAAAATGCTATTCGGAATATTGCACCACGAATGATAAAAATGATTTGTATAGAAAACCAAACGTAGGAATGCTTAATCATCTTTGTGAAAACTATGTTGGCGATGATTTTGATTACATAAAATCTGTTACACTTATGATAGGTGACGCAAGTGGACTTGAAGGACAGTTTTCTGATAGTGATAAAAGAACCGCAGAAAATTTCGGGATTGACTATCTTGATGTAAATGAATTTGTTAATTTGTATAATAAAAAGAAATAAAAATAGATGAAATACGCGATAGTAGATTTATTGTGGGCAAAATCACATGGTATTGAAATACTGCCCGAAATGAGAACAAGTATAGATCAGAGTAAAGTTATTTTACATGAAGAAATGTTAGTACCTTTTGAAGATGAATCGTTTCCAAGATATTCATTTAGTGATCCAACTTTTATTGAATTGTTAAATAGTGAAGAGTGGACTAGTACAGAAGAAGAACCTGTAATTAATAGAGACTTTAGTCGTATCTTAGCTTTGAATATCCTTGGTGAAGAGATTACTAAAGAGATTAACACATATGATCTTACTCCAGGTGAAGCATTACAGATTAAAGATCATTATCCAGAATGGGTTGCAGGTATCACTGTTAAAGTAGGAGAAAGATATTTATCTGATAATATTCTTTGGGAATGTATAAAAGAACATACTACTCAAGATAATTGGAAACCTTCTATGGCTACTGCAAGCTTATGGAAAGTAGTAGATGAAGAACATGAAGGTACTATAGATGATCCTATTATTTATATTCCACCTATGGAAATATTCAAAGATAAATATTATATCCAAAATGGTATAAAATACAAATGTACAAGAAATAGTGAACAACCTCTTACACATGATTTATCAGCCCTTGTTGGATTGTATGTAGAAACTATTTAAAATAATTAATTATGACATTTAATTCGTTAAATACAATAATTGATGATATCATACTTACTGTTAGGGATAGCGATGTTAGCGAAAGTGAAAAGCTATCCCGTATACAGATAGAGCAATGGATACATCAATATAGAGCATATTTAATTAAACAGGATCTAGATAAGGGTAGAGATATAAATCCAGAGTATATACAAACTATTGGACCTTTACACATATCCAAAGTAAGTAATTGTACTGGTGGTTATAACTACAAATCAGATGAAGAAATACCTAATTTCATTGACTTACATTTTGGTTTAGGTTTGGTTGCTGTAAAAGATATGAATGGTGATTTAATTCAACTTGGTACAGAAACCAAAGCTAAATATCAAGTAAGTAGAAAATATACTTGCAGTGATTACATCGCTTATATAAAAGGTAATAATCTGTACATACTTGGTCCTGAACATTTAGAATATGTTAAAATAGAAGGTATATTAGAAGATCCTACCCAAGCTGGCGAATGTTTTGATAGAGATGATACTCCATATCCAGTACCAGCAAATATGATACCTATAATTAAACAGATGATATTTGAAAGAGAATTGAATATCATGTTACGAGTCCCTAGTGACACCACAAACAATAGTACAAATGACGTTAATAATCAACTGAATGCAAGAAACTAAATACAATAGAAAAGCTTATACGATTGCTGACTTCTATGATAGTTATTGTAATTATGTAGAAGACAATCCACTGTATCAGGTTTCTTATAAAGTATTTAGACAAATTGTTTCAGATTACTTTAGATACTTAAGAGACGAGATAATTGAAAACGGAAAAGAAGTCAGATTACCTTGTAGAATGGGTACATTATCCATAGTAAAGCATAAACCTAAAGAATATACTGGTAAAAGTTTGAGAATGGATTATGCTGAAAGTAAGAAGTATGATAAGATCATATACCATTTGAATGAACATACTGGGGGATACAAATATCGTTTTTATTGGAATAAGCAAAATATGCTTACTAAGAATAAAACAAAGTATCAACTGATAATGACAAGGGATAACAAGAGACATCTGGCACAAATATTAAAGAATCATGTAAGAGATTACATCGAATTATAATTATACAATATGATTACAAAATTAACATCTGTAAAGACTGTAATAGCAAAGATCATAGCAGACCTAGATCTCAAAGAAGATGACACTAAGATTAGTGATATCACAGAATGGTGTGGAGAAGCTATTGAACAAATAGGTGCTATTACTCAATTTATACCTAAAGTTACCGGTGTTGAGGGAGTTCCCGCAGTAAAGATCAATTGTCATCAAGCTCCACTGCCTTGTGATCTACATCAATTGCATCAAGTGGCATACTCATTTAATTGCAATGGTCCTTGGTTTCCTATGAGGAAAGCAACAGGATCATTTGCTGTTTGGGGATGTGGTGACAATTGCTGTGAAAATAAAAACTGTGAATGTCTTACTCCGGAAATGATCATTCAGAATGATACTTTGGTGAATCTGGTGGTTGATATGTACGGAAATATTGATAAGACTGAAGCTATTGAAATGATTAATAGTAATCAAAATCTTAGAACTATCTTATCAAATTTAATTAATTTGCATACTTATGATATTCACAGTTTAAATTCTATAAGCTCCACAAATCCTAGTTTAGGTTTTCAATATACCGTGAAACCAGGTTTTATAATGACCAATGTACCAAATGGTTATTTAAAATTATCATACAGCGCTATACCTACTGATGAAGAAAGTTATCCGTTGATACCAGACTTAATGTCTTATAAAGAAGCTATTTACTGGTATGTTACAATGAAAATGAAATACCCAGAGTATCTTAATGGCAGAATGAATAGGGAAGTATATTATGATATTCGTAGATCTTGGAACTTCTATAGGAATCAAGCATATGCTGAAGCATTGATGCCTAATGAAGATGGTCTAGAATCTATAAAAAACAATTGGAATAAAATTGTACCTGAATTTAGAGATCATAATTCTTTTTATAGTCATACTGGGGAACGTCAAATAATTTATAATGCTACTACATAATGAATGCACAAAGACAAACAAATACGTGGACAAAAGGTATGAATTGTGACTTAGATTATTCAGTCATAAGTTCAGACCAGTATCAATGGGCAGAAAATATACGTATTATTGCCAATGATAATAGTTCTACTGGAGTAATGCAGAATATTGAAGGCGTTCGTAAGCTCAATCCTACATTGACATTGAATGGTGAAACAATAGTCCATACAAATGCAATTAGGGATTGGGCAATTGTGTTTACTAAGAAAGGTAGTAACTTCAATATCTATAGATATGATTTTGGTGCATCTGAAACTGAACCTATAGTGACTACAGTAGCATCCAATGTAGCATTGGATATTCCTATTATAGATGGTCATTATGCTGTTAGTAGTGTTTGTAAATGGGAATCTGATGATTTAGTTAAGATATACTGGTGTGATGGGGTACATCAAATTAGAGTATTAAATGTAGCCACAACTCATCCTAATCTTAATGTAGACTCTTTAAATATATCACCAAAAAGTCAATTACCACCTTTATTCTTTAAAGGTTTAGGTACAGGTGGATTGAAAGCCGGTAAGTATCAATATTGCTATCAACTATTTAATCCCAGAACATCTGAAACATCTATATCTGTTTTATCTCCAATTATTACAGTATCTAGAAGTTTAGAAAATACTAATAGCCAAGATATTTATGGTAGTTCTAAAGAAGAGACTATCAACAGATCCATTAAGCTACAGACTACTGTGGATACTAACTCTTTTAGTAGAGCTAGAATAATTTCTATATATTACTCTAGTAATACTGCAGAACCAGTTATTACAGTGATAGATGAAATAAGTATTTCGAATAATACTCTAGTTTATGAAGATAAAGGTGGTTCAGTTATTGATGAACTTACTCTGGAAGAATTCAATGGTTTAAGTACTTATATATTTACTCCCAAAGTAATAGAATCTAAAGATAACATGTTATTTGCTGCTAATATCACTGAACAGACTTGGGATATTAGTGATGATGAATTTGATGCTAGAGCATATAGATGCAATAAGAATGGTCAAATATTATTAACTTCTACATCTGGACAGGATTCTATAACATTTTCTACTTCAGAAATAAGTACTAAAGATATACCAACTAATCACGACTGTATTTGTCCTGCAAACTATGATGATAATAGTCAGTATTTATATGCTCCAGATGCTACAGGTAAGTATGTATATGGTGGTATAGGTAAAAATATTTCATATAGGTTTATAAAAACAAATCTAATTGAAAGTGATGCCCCTACATCTAGGACAGGTTATGCTGAAGATTCTTTCTCATTAAACTCTAAAGCACGCTCTACATCTACTCTAGATTTATATAACATTGAGGAAGATGGTTCCTGGTCAGATGCAGGGTCTTTATCTTTTGCTGATGCTACTGCTAAAGTATTAAACTATAGTAATAGTGAAGTAGAATCAATGGCAAGGAGTTACATGAGAGATGAAATATATCGTTTTGCTATTGTATTCTACAATGAAGAAAATGTAGCATCCTCTGCACACTGGATTGCGGATATAAGAATGCCTAAAGCTAGTGCACCTGGTTACAACATCTTTACTTCTGGTATGCGAGTAGATATTGGTGGTAGTACTACTAATAGTCTAGAAGTAGTTACACATCCATTAGGTGTACAATTCACAATTAATATACCAAGTGATTTGATCCAAAGTAAGAAGATTACTGGTTATGAGATTGTAAGATGTGAAAGAACTATTTCAGATAGAACAATATTGATGCAAGGAGCTGTTAGTTGTGTTTGTAATTATGATAATACAAATCAATTAACTGCTTTTCCATATCTTACTTATTCCACTTCTCACGGTATGGTGTCACAAAATAATAAATATGCACATGCTTTTGACTTTAGTAGTCAGAATGCTAATGAATATTTCTTATTTATATCTCCAGAAATATGTGTCAATAGAACAAATGCATCTGAAGTAACAGGCAGAGCTACAGAGATTAAAGGTATATATAGACTAAGATCTTCAATATCTCCTGATGAATCTATGGGTAACGGTACTCCTGCGAATGATAAGGTTGTACCCAAAGGTGATAAAGTCAAAGTATTGGTTGGGGCAAAAGCTTCAAAACATGATTTAAAGAATATAACCTCGAATACTGGTACTAGTTGGGCTAAGAATAGCGGTTGGGCTTATACTTCGGTTACGGCTATAGGTGATTCTATAAAACAGTCTACTGCAAATAATGCAATTTATATGGGTGCAGAATCATGGTATGATGCCACTTTAGCTAAGTATTACAATAAAGTTACTACAGGGGGATATAATTCAGCATCAATTCAAGACATTACAATTGCTACTAATACAGATCCCTTTGACTTAGATGACGATGCATGGAGAACTAAAGCTACCAATGTAGGTAGCATGGTATACTATAACTGGGTATACGGAGATACATCTAAGGCTAGTGATTATGATGATAACAACGTTAGGAAAGTTGGACCTCATGGGGTATGTGCAATATTTCAGAGTACGGATATGACTTCTCGTAATACTATGGTTGGTGAAGTACCAGAATTAGCTGCTGGACCTGAAAGTGCTAATACAATCCTCATTGCCAATTTAAAACAGTCTGTAACACCTTATGGTGGTAATAGCTATGCTACAAGACAAAACTCTGTATACATTAGTACAGGATCTTATATTAGTGTAAAAGACAACAGTAATACTAAAGTAAATGTATTCGGTGGCGATACATATGTTGGTGTATTAGATTATGCTAACTGCATGTTTGCATACCACAATGCTAGTGATAATTACGAACAACCAGATAATGAAAGAATTAGAGCATATAATGGTGCTTATATACCATTAGAATCTTCTATCAACCTTTCATTAAGAACAGATACAGTAGGTACAGCTAAGACTTATGAATCTGGTACAGGCTATGCAAATCACTTTGTAGAGAATGATATAGTACAAGTAGGTTCTATATATGTTCAGAATACGCCATTATATGCTTATAATGATGCTTATTCTGCTCAACCCAGAGCTAAAAACTATGTTAGTAAATCAATCTATAGTATAGATAATTTACATACAGATACCAGAGTAATGAATTCAGAACCTAAGACTAACTTAGAAGTAACAGATTCGTGGACTAAATTTAGAGTTGCTAATTACTTAGATGTCGATACTAGATTTGGTTCTATAAATAACTTAAAGCTGTTTAAAAATAACTTGTTGTTCTGGCAAACTGACGCTTTTGGCACACTTGCTGTAAATGAACGTTCTCTTATCCAAGATAATAATGCAGGTGCACTTACGTTAGGTACAGGAGGTGTATTAACTAGGTTTGATTACTTTACTACTAAGAATGGTTCTAAAGAGAATCAATTAAGAACTGCAACACAATCAGATAGTACAGTATATTGGTATGATGCTGATAGAAATGAAATATGTGGTTTTGATAATCAATTACGTACTGTATCTAAATTAAAAGGTGTACAATCTTATTTACACGATAATAAGGACATAATTACAAATGATCCTATATCTGTATATGATAAGAAATACAATGAAGTTCTTCTTACTCTAGAAGATAAGACTTTAGTGTTTAATGAACAAGTTGGAGCTTTTACTTCATTCTATACTTATAGACCTGATTGGTATGCTGAATTTACAGATAAATTAATGATATATAAGAATTTAGCTGTATATAAGTATAATTCAGGTAACGAATTAGATATGTTTACTGGCAAAGATAAAATATCTTATGTTAGATTTATAGTAAATGATAAGTACCCTCAAACTAAAACATTTGATAATGTTGAATATGGTGGTGACTTTACTTACGATACTAACTTTGATAACATCTACTTTGAAACTAAAAGACAAACTAGTTTTACTCTTACTCAAGATGATATAGATTATAGAGAAGATACTTACAAGTTCTGTATTCCTCGCAGTAGTAGAGAATTAAATGAAGCTGAAGAGTTAGTAAACAAATCCTATAGAGATAGAATGAAAGGGAAATATTTAATCTGTCATTATAAGTATGATTGTAATGGTGGTAATACGTTTAAAGTTCCTTATATTAGTACAGCATACAGATATTCATTGATATAATATGAAAAAGAAAATAAATAAAAAGAAAGTTCCAGCTTACGCTTTTGGTATAGATCAAGGTTTAGAGATTGCTTCTATATTGGGAGCTGGTTTACAAGGCTTTACAGAAGAAGGATCTGGTGCAGATATTGCTGGCAGTACTCTAGGAGGTGCTGCCAAAGGTGCTTCTGTAGGTTCTGTTATTCTTCCTGGTATTGGTACAGCGGTAGGTGGAGTTGTAGGTGGTGTTGGAAACCTTGTATCAGCTATCTTTAGAAAGAATGCAATTAATAAACAGAAGCGTATTAAAGCAAATGCTAAAGAAATAGCAATGGGAAAAGGTAACGCAGCCACACTTGAACAAGAATATTGGGATGATAATTCTTTAGCTTATACTTTTGAAAATGGTGGTATATTACCAGATTTGGCTTATGTAGATAATAATGAAGTAATAAGAGATGATTTTGGTAATATTGAACAAATACCTAATAGTAAACCAGGTACAGACAATCATTTGATAGATGCTTCTAATCTTGAATCTGTTCTATCTGATAAGATCAAAAGATCTGGTACAAACAAAACATTTGCACAAGAAGGTAAAAAATTAGTTAATATGACCAAAGGAAGTAAAGGAAAAGATAGATTTGCTCGTAATGCTGATAAGTTAAATCAGATGAATGCAAATGCAATGTATGAACAATTGCTTACAGAACAAGAAGCAGTTAAAGCTAAAAAAGGCATTAAACCCAAAGTAAAAGGAATACCGGCATATGCAGATGGTAAATCTAGACAAATTGTAACTAGAATACCTGGAAAAATAGGTTATTTTAAATTTGATCCATCTAGTGGAGAATATTTTGATGTAAACGGTAAATACGCAGGTAGTGTTAATGTTAATGAAATAGATAGTGTTATAAATGCAACTGCTAAAGAGACAATGGCTGGATTAAATCTTCCCAAATTATCTACACCATCTATAACAGATACAAATAAAAGCAAAGCATACAAGACGAGTATTCCTACCAAGAATATCTATGATCCTAATAATTATATAGCGCAGTGGAAACCAGAATACTCTGAAGCCCTTAAAGCTGCTGCAGTACCAAACAAAGAAATAAAATTAAATCCAAATAAGAGATTAATTCAAACTTATGGTAGTGCTCCAGCTTTCTATGACGTATTACCAGAAAGTAACGAAGTCGATGCTATTACTGGGGAAACCATCCCTGTAGGTACGAATGAACCTGTACGTGATATTCCTAAAGCATCGTTACCTGGTACAGCTCCTATAACAAAGAAAAAAACTGCTAAAGGTGTAACTACCCCAAGTAAACAAAGTAAATCAGTAGCTGCTCCTAGTCAAGCTCCTTTATTAGATATAGCAGACTTTAACCCAGCTTTAGCATCTGATCCTATCTATGCTCCATTGGTTTCTGTTGACGATTTTAATCCTACGTTAACACCAGATGAAATTAAAACATCTAGCAAATCTTCATTTGGCTTTGGTAGTTTATCTGGTTTATCTCCTATACTGTACAATTGGATTCAGAGTAGACGTAGACCTGAAGTAGAAGATCAGGTTATTAATCCCTATACTGGGGCTATTAATAGAGCAATGGCTAGCCGTAAACTTAATATAGAACCCACTCTTGCAGCTAATAGAAGATCTAGAGCAATTGCTCGTAACAACATGGCTAGACTTAATCCTAATACTGGTATGAATTTAGCATATGGAAATCAATTAGCTACTGGGGAATATGCTCAGAATACTTCAGTATATGCTAATAGAGATAATGCTAATAATCAATATTTAGGTGAATACGCAAATATGATGAACAATTTAGGTCAACAATATGTACAGAATACTGTACTTACTAATGACTTAAACGCTCGTAATAGAGCTGCTGCAAGAAACTTTGGTGCTACTGCTGCTGGTCAGTTAGGTCAATGGTCTCAGACTAAAGAAAAGATGCGTAATCAAGCACGTAGAGATCGTCAGATATTGCCTTACTTACAGAATTTCTTAAGATACGGTACAGTAAATAGTTTAGTTGATAGTTTAACAGTATAATTATGGCAGTAAATAGATATGATAATCCTGCACAAGCTCAATTTATAGACACCTATGTTCCAATTCCTTTTGAACAATTATACACGTTGGGTAAGCAGGCAAATGAAAGAGTTGACAAAGCTTTAGCAGATTATAGAACTGCTGCGAATACATGGGCTGATTTTCAATCGCAATCGATGAAAGATATGCAAACCTGGGATGCAGAAACCAGAGGTAAAGTACTTCCGATTATTGATCAAGCCGCTAAAAATCCTGAGGCCATTAAAAGTATGGAATGGCAGATGGCTCTACAATCTGCAATAAATAATGTAGATAGAGCTAAACTTTCAGCATTAAGACAAAGTGCAGCTAATTTTGAAGCATATAACAAAGCCAAACAAGCTTTAATAGCTTCTGGTAAATATAACCCATTATGGCATGATAGAAACTTTACCAATTGGGATACTACTACTCAAGGGCTATATAAAGATATATCTCCAATAGCATATCAATCTGTAAATGATTTAGTAGATCCATACGTAAATGATCTTAAACCTAGCGATATGGGTAGCGATGGTAGATATTTATATCACGGAGTATCTGCAGATAGAACTAAAGCACAAGTAGATTCTCATTTGAGTGAGATTCTTGCTACCCCTCAAGCGCAAATGCATATGAGAACTATGATTTCTGCTGGAGTTGATCCTGAACAAGCTAGAGATATTTTTGTGCAACAAGTTTATACAGCAGCAAGAGAAAAGGCTTGGAGAGATAGAGCTGGAGTTGATCAATTTGCACTATTAAATGCAAGACTTTCTGCAGAAAAAGGTTCCACTCAAACTTCACAATCTAGAGTAATGGAACTGGATGCAAGTTTGGCACAAAAACGAACCAACTTGTTGGCTAAGGAATTGAGTAAAGCTCAAGCTGAAGGTATTATTGGTGACAATCCTACAGAAGATGACGTTAGAAATCTTTATTCAAACGTTTACAGAGAAGCCTTAGGTTCAAACAATCCTTCAAAAATAAAAGAATTAGTAAATTCACAATCCATTCCTTTCTCAGAAGGAGAATTTAAGATTATGTTAGATCCTAATTTCCCTGATTCTAGAGATGTGGATATATATAAGAAAGGAGAACCCAAAGGAAAGAATAAGAGAATCACATTAACTGATTTTACTCATGTGGTACCTATGAATGACACAGGTATACCTGTAGCAGAAATATCTAAAGAATTTCTTTTAAATAATGAAAAAAGCATTCTGGATACCTTTAAAACTTGGGGTTTTGATAATTCTATTGCAAAGAGAAAAGAAAAGTTAAGTGATCTTGTAGAGTCCTATGGTAACATTATTAGTGATCTTGTATCTAATATCCAAGTAGGTTATATGAAACCAAATGGCAGATTACAAGATTATGGTATTATTAGTGATGGGGGATTGATACAAATGCCTTTAGTTCCTGGTAAAGTATTAGTTTCAGAGAGTGAAATTGATGCCATTTTAGAAAATAATAAAGGTAAGTATGGTAGTTTAACTACTAATGACATAAAGAAAATACTTTTTGAAAAAGGTATAAACGGAAAGCACAAAATAGGTAATAAGTTAGAAGACAAACCTTATACTGCCGGTAATCAAATGGAAGAAGATTATTATGAACTTAACATTGGTTATCCAGCTTTGAGTGATCCTGCACAAATAAAAGCATTTGAAGATGCTTACAGTGCTAAAATTTTTGGTGGTAGTTCTTCATTTAAAGCAGAACCATCACATGCAGCAATTTCTTTTGATAGTAGAAGAACAAATTCAAATATGTAATTATGTTTCCACGTTTTGATACAGTTAGCAACAAACCAAACGGATTAGAAGTATTAAGAAATACTTATAATTCTTATTATACTGTTCCTAACATTATAAATAACAATTTTAATGAAGGATTGGCCAATGAGGAAATAGAATCCGTGGCATTGGTAAACTCCATTATGAATGATGAATATATAGCTGCTGATGAATTAGGTGGCGAAAAGCAAAGTCTATCAGAATTGAATTTAGATGAAGATTTCTTGGGTAACACATTACTTAGGAAATCTTTAGGATATTTATCTGAAGAAGATTCAATGGATATTGAAGATTTTGCAGAAGGTACAGAAGGCAATACTAGAAATAACTTTTTAAAAGTTATGAAAGGTAAAACTGATGAAGTATTAAAAGGACTGAAGGAAAAAGAAAGCAGACCTGATAGTTTTAAACTATTTAGTTATTTTACTCCAGCTATTGATCCTGAAACAGGAAAATATACTTTAAAACAAGTAGTTGGTACAAAAGAATCTATGGCGAAAGTAGAATTAGCAGGTACTTCAATTATTAATTCCTACGGACCTAAAAAATTAACAAGTAACGCGTTACTGGGATTTACCGAGAGCTTTGCAAGAGGGTTACATGGTATTCTTCCTGGCATTTACAGTTTTGCTGCTGGGGCAGGAGATATTGCAGAAGCTGTTTCTAGTTTAGCTAAAGGTGAAGGTTATAAATCAGAATACGATAGTTTAAATGCATTAGCAGATTATCGACAAGAAGAAATAACCAGAGACACCCCTTACGGTAAGACTAGCGTAGAAGCTGATCAAAGTATGTTTGATAATTTGGAAAGCTTTAGTAACGTTATGGGTAATGTTATGTCTTCCTTGGTTTCCTATGCCGGAGTAGGTAGAGCAATAGCTAACACCGGAGTTGGTAGTCTTATTGGTGGTTTAGCTGCTACAGGCAAAGATGTAGAAACTTTGGGTACTATAGGTAAAACACTCAATGAAGCAATTAAAAGCGCTCCTACAGTATTACCAATGGTTGGTGCTGGTATGGTGTTAAATTACGGTGAAGCTTATCAAGCTGCTAGAGATGCTGGTCTTAGTTTAGAAGATGCAGCATCTGTTGGTTTACTTACTGGTGCTATTAATACAGTCATTGAACAAAAACTTGGTTCAAACGCTTTGACAAGATGGTTGGCTACAGGAAAATCTGGAAAAATGGCAGCACAAGCTGTAGTAAATGAAACTGGCGGAGATATGTCAAAATTGTTTGATAGAGGCATATCAAATAGAATTATTAATAACATAGTTAATGCCGTAGATAGATTTACCGCTACTAATAAAATTGGAGTAGGTAGCGCTTTTGAAGAAGGCTTAGAAGAATTTCTTCAATCTGAAGCTAAAAATTCTATTGAAGTATTATATGATCAGTTTATTGCTCCGGAGGATGTAGAAATAGGTAAAGGTAAGTTCGGCACAGAATTATTTAGCAAGGAATCTTTTAAATCGGCTTTGGAAGAAGGAGCAGCGGGTGCTATTGCTGGTTTACTTGGGGGATTTGTACATTCCAAAGTAAAAGAAGATAGAACTATTGTTCCTTTTATTGCTTCTGGAGAATATGAATCTTTGATGGCTGGTATGAATATGGCTCTTACTAAAGGTGCCATAACTCAACAACAGTATGACGGTATTAAATCTAGAGCTGAAGTATTAAATACTTTGTACACAGATAATAAAGATTTATTTGCTAGAGTAGCCTCATACGATCCTAAGAATCAAATGGAAATATCTGAAGCTGTATTAAAACAGCTTAGAAATCAAGATGATTATATACAGAATACTAAAAACGGTTTAGAAGATGATTATAAGCAGTTTGTAGACATTTTAAACGATTCTTCTAGAGTAGTTACAGTAAACAATAAAGTAGCTGAAATTAGTACTGTAGATAGATTTGAGAGAGCTCTTAGAGAATCAGGTAGAACTGAAGAAGCTGATATTATCTCATCTTCTAAAAAAGATGCAAAGGATAAAATAAATAAAATTTTACCCAAACCTAAAAAGTTTGAATCTGAGGAACAAAGAAGAGCTTGGTTACAAACTAGACAAGATATTGAAAATAGTATCTACACAATAGATGCAAATAGACAAATCAATAATCTTAGAAATAGAAAACTAAATGGTGAAATAAATTCATTATTGTCTAATAATAATGATTTAAAACAAGCTGTAGAAGAAAATTTTACTAGTAATGTAAAATATACAGATACACTTAATGAAAAGTATGATGCTATAAGAAAGGCTGCAGATGAAAATGAACTAAAAAAAGCAGTAGAAGATGCTAGGAATTTTGTAATAAAACACGCAGTTAATTTTGAAAATCGTAATTCTCAGATAACAAACATACATGATTATGCAATAAAACAAGCACAATTAGCGAACAATGCGATTGATGAAGTAATAGATATAAAAAGATTGAAAGATCTTACTACAGACAAAGATTATGTAAAAGGTCTGTATGATAAACGATTTCAAACAGAAAAAGTCTATTCATCAATAAAAGCAATAGAAGACAAATTAGCAGCGATAGAAAAGAAAACCAAAGCTGTAGAAGATTATTTCAGTAGTGATGATTATAAAACGTCTTTAGATTCAGTTATAAATGATCCAAACACATCTGAAGATACTTTACGTCTTTATACTTCTGCAAAAGAAGGCGATACAGGATCTCAATTAGAAATCGCTGAAGCACAGAAAAAGCAATTAATAAGAGATTTAAACAAATTACCAGTATCAGCGAAGGAAGAACGAAGTAATATAAAAAGTTTAATAGATGATAAAGACTTCGAAATCAATTATCTGAGAGATAAAAAGACTAAGGAAGACGAAGAAATTGCAAAAAGTATTCCCAATCCTGTAGATGCTGACTTTAGTAATGTAAATGATAAAGTTATCTCAAAAGATGGTAAAGAGTTTACAATAGATAAAAAAGCTACTAAGAAATCAGAGAAGTACGGTTTTGTTTATACTTTAAATGATAAAGATGGTAAGCCTATTGAAGTTGGTCAAGGGGAATTGTTAAATTATAACATTGAATCCAAATCTGGTGGCACAATAAGTTTAGCACAATTAGCTGCAGAACAAAATAAACTTTTAGAAGATGCTTCTCCAAGACAAGAACTAAATCTAAAAGAGGGCCAAAATGAAGATTATGAAATTACTAATCCTAAGTCAAAATTAGCAAAGGATTATGCAAAAGACGATACCTACAAAGAGGGAGTAAGACTTGCATCTGATGATAAATTCAATGCTATAATCAATAATCCTAGTACAGATGTTAGTAAATTTGCTATTGACTTTACTATAAGTGATAACATTGAAAATTTATCAGGATACGCTAAAGAAAAGGCTGCAAAAAAGAAGTATTTAACTCTGTTAAAATCATCTAATCCTATTGAAGCTTTGGACAATTTATCTGAAGTAGAAAGAAATGAGTTAATTCAATATTTACCTATACAAGGCATTATTACTAATAAAGGTTATTCTAATAAAGTGTTTGCATTTTCAAACGCAAGTAAAGAAAAAACAAAGTTAGTACTAGAACTACTTAAAAATAAAGGTAATGTAAAAGTGCCAGCAGGTAATATTGTACGTACTCCGGGTTATAATAATTATCAACCTAATACTTCTAATACTTTAGTAAAGGGTTTGGGTCTCAAATTGAATAAGGATGGGGAATATGTATTTCCTAATGGTACTCCTATGAGAATAGGTATAGCAGATGCAACCAATTCTATTTTTTATATAGATCCTTCTAGAGAGTCAGAATATTTACTTACAGCAAATGCTACAGGTACTCCAGGTTCTCCTTATTTAATAATACCTGGTAAATATCAACTTACTGGTGAAGAGGGTTATGTTGCAAAACTTAATCCCAATAAAATACCTTTGGAATTAGCTACATCTATTGCTAGGGTATTTGCTGATTTATCTTCTAGAAAAATTAGATTAAAGGATGCTATACCTGCTGATAATACTTATGGAATTGAACCGGTTAATGTTGGGTACCTCACTTATGCTCAGTTCTTAAATAGTTTGGTTTACTTTGGGGAATCTACAGTAAATTCTAAACGTGAACCTAGTAAGATACTTTACTTTGATACAAACAATAGTAATATAGTACGGTTTGGTGCAAAACATGAAGCATTGAGACCAAATGATGAAGACTCTATTGCAAAATTTGCCAAATGGATGTCTGTAAATAAGAACTTTGCTATTTCTAGAGCAATGTTAAACAACGACATGCCAGTTAAATATGGCTTTAAAATTAAAGCTGGCAATAAGATTATTGATTTTAAAAGTGGTGCTAGATATTTAAATACAATCATTGATAATGATTTTTTAAGTACTGATTTAGATATATCTAAAGGTTTAATTTCAAAATCTTATTTGGTAGTACAAAACATTCCTATAACCGAGAGAGTTATTACTACAGATAGTGTTCCTTCTCCGAAGGAAGAGAAAACTTCTGAAGTCTTTGAAAAAGAGGAAATAGTATTTAAAAGTGTAGAAAATTTATCTGAAAAGATAAACAATTTACCAGACGGTAGTACTATAACTGCAAAAATTCCGGGTGCTCAAAAGTATGCAAATAAAGCAGCTTTAGTAAAACAAGGAACTAAATTGGTTTCCTTAAAAGGAGAAGAACTGTTAAATATTGAAGGGTTAAATGAAGAAGAACTTTCACAGAATATAAGAAAAGCTCTTGTAGATGTGTATAACAAGAGTATAGACGATCTTATAAAATATGAAAGTGAACATCCAGAAGCTCAAGAAAAAGTAAAAGATGAGGGTAAATTAGTTACTGTTGATAAAACAGGTTTAAAGATTTATACACAAAAAACTGTTACAATCAACAAACAAAACAAACAAATTGAAAACCCCAGGTACTATGAAGCTATTAAAAAGGCTACAATTGCCCCACCAAAAACTGTAAAACCTTCTGCAGAGTCTAAAAGAAAGGAAACAGCTAAACCTGAACCAAAAAATACAAATACTTTTGGTTTGCTTACTAATAATCCTTTTGATTCCGTTGAGCAAACGGAAGAGGTGAAAAAATTACGCGAGGTTTATGATAGACTTATAAATAATTTATCAACATTATCTAGCAAATTGATGTATGATAGTGCTGTTAGATCATTGTTGACAAAACGTAAAGCAATACCTAGTGCAAATATAACAAAAGAAGAGTTATCAAATTTATTGGATTATACTTTCCCCGATGGGAATACGGTAAGTAGAATACTTTTAAATTTAGGTAAAGTAATTCCAGTAGAAGCACCTCAACAAATTTCTCCAGTAAAAACTGTGCCAGAAAAAGTAGATGAGAAAGCAACGGATACTGAAAAACCTCTTGTTGAAATTACTAAGGAAACATCTCCGTTTAAATTAGGAGCGTATGCAAAAGACGCAACCGAATATCAAAATTTGGTAAATGAATATAGAAACAATTTTGATCAAATGGATTCCGATGAGATGATTGATTTCTTATCTAGAATGAATGATCAAATTTCAGATTCTATACCTAATTTTGAAATTTATAATGACATACGTAAAGGTACTCTTAAATTAAGAGAAAGAAAAATCAAAGAATCTCCAGTAAAAGAAGCTCCTGTTGCCAACGCTCCATTAGATCCAAGAGAGTTAAATAAAGCTGCAGGTATTACTGATGAAATGATTGGTTTTACTAGAAAAAAACCAAAAAATAAGTTTACTACTTTTGGTAAGAAACCTTCTGTATCAATGCAGGTTTATGATAATGTTAAACAAACTTCTGATTTAGAAAAAGAATTATTAAATTATCGTAGAATGCTTGGTAAGAGAGCTGGTGGTAATATTAAATTGGTAGATCAATTAATTCGTATAATAGGAGAATCTGGTAGACCTGGTTGGGCATGGTCAATAATGAATGAGGATGGTGTAACTTTGTTTGAACGTCCTGCGGCTGGTGCTGCTTATCATGAAGCTTTTCATAGAGTGTCATTATTATTGTTGAGTCCAGAAGAACAAGCTAGAATGTACAATTTAGCTAGAAAAGAATATTCACTATTTAATCGTAATGATAATGAAGTGGAAGAATTTTTAGCTGAACGTTTCCGAGAAGATGTTATCAACGATGCTCCTGATTCCCACAGTAAGTTAGGTAGGGTTATTTCAGATATTAAAAACTTTATTAAATCATTCTTAGGTTTAAATAAAACCAAAATAGATAATATTGATGGATTTTTTAATAGCATTAAAAACGGTAAATATAAATTTGCTAAGATTAACAAAGCGGCATTAACTAATTTTAATCAAAGATATGCAAATGCGGATGCACCTCTTACTGTTAATGGAGTCACATTGCATCAAATTTACAATAGTTCTTTACTTGGAAACATTGTTAGTACTTTAACTTCTATGACTATAGACGTTAATGGTATACAAAACATAGAAAGTTTAGAGAAAGGATTAAGTTTTAAGGCAGTAAAAGATCAACTAATTGATATCAGAGATAAGCATTTAGCAGCCTCACAAAACGAAGCGTTTGGAGAATTAGAAAGAGCTATCTACGAAGAAAAGGTAGATCTTTATAATGAAATACTTGATAACTTTGATACAGTATTTAGACCTCTTATTGATGTTAAGTTGCAAGGATTTAATATACGTAGAGTAGAATCTAAACTAGAGGAAAAAGATGATCTAAATGACTTAGTTAATGATGAAATAAGATCTGCTTATGAATTTTCAGCAAAAGAAAATGCGCAAGCGGATATTAGAGTAATGTTTTTAACATTAAAAGATTCTGAAACATTAGATCCAGAAACATTCCTTCCTGTATATATAAATCCCGATGTAGCTTGGTTTAATGCCTTTAGTGCAATTCACAATGCAAAGTCTATAGATGAAATGTTGGAGCTGTTGAAGAAAAAAGCAGATGAAACCAGTACTATCAGACAAGCCAAAGGAGATTCTAGTAAGATAAATATGTATTCAGAATTGTATGAAATCCTTACCACTAAGGATGAAAGCGGTAACGAGGATGAAATGTTGAAAACAAGATTCTGGAATACGTTTAAAAAACACAGAAATAGATTTATTAACGCTTACTTTGGTAAGGATACCAATGATAAAGGTAAAGAGCTAACTTCTTATACTATTACTTATGGTGACGCTGACGTTAACAAACGTTCTAATAGACTTGAACAGAACTGGTCAGCAACATTCGGTGTAAATGGTACATTTGCAAACAAGAATGTTTTACAACAAGCTATTGCAGATTATAAAGAGTTAAAAAATAAATCTAAAAAGCACAATTTCCTTAAAAACGATTATGCCGAGAATGTACTAGAATTAGTCCGCATACTTAACAATGTGAACATTGCTGTAGATGGTGATGCGATCGGTGTTTTATTAAATAATCATTATTTTAATAGCAATCTAAACGTTGCTTTAAAAAATCTTATAAATGGTGTACCTAGAGTTGGTTCTAAAGATCCTGTAGGATTAGACCAATTATTTGGAGAACAAGGTTTGTTTTACAATTTGGTTAACGACAAAATAGAAGATGTAACTAGTCATGCTTTAAATTTACTAAGCAAAGAAAAATCGGTAGCAGAATTGGCAAAAGCATATGTTGCTGCGAATCCTACAGCAGAAGATGATAGTGTGTTAGGACCAGATGGTAACTTAGTTTATGCGTATAGTGAAAATAACACTATTACTTCTATGTTTGAGGAATGGTTAAAAGATGATAGCTTCTTTACTCAGATAAATGGTGTAACTTATAATAAATCTTCATTTTGGTTGCAACAGATGACTGATCCCAAAGTAAGATCTAATGTTCACGTTGATACAATGCTATCTATGATTGATAAAGATGGTTACGATACAGGACGTGGTTATTTGGATATAGCACCGAATGAAGACTTATTACTTAAATTTAACGCTGTAAGAAACAATCGTTTACCTTTACCAACTCTTGCAAACAAACGTACATTCTATTTTATAACAGGTTTGAATCGTCAAGAGGTTACTATTCAAAATGGTTCTTTGAATAAAGAAACTATTGATTTATTTGTAAATTATGCTATCAATGAATACTCTACAATTCAAGCTGCAATAAATGCTAAGAACAACTTCTTAAATAGACTTGGCGTTTCTGAAGAATCTTGGAACAAGATGTCAAAGATTGAACAGGATTCTTTAATGAAAGAGAAAGATACAAATTATAAAGAACTTGTTGAAAACTACCATTATATTGTTAAAGGCGGTGCAATGCGTTTAACAGGTAATGGTTACAAATTCAGATATTTCTCATCTTTACAAAATAAATTATCAGATGATAAATTCTTTGATATTAATAGTAAAGGTCTTAGAAAAGTAATTGAAGAGAGTCTCATTCAACAAGTTAACAACACTATAAAACAGTTTATTAATCAGAAATTGATAAACGGTAATGAAAAGTATCTAGATGATGAGTTTATAAAAGAAAATGACAGTAAAAGGATAAATACAAATCTTATATTTAGTAATAGACTTTTACCAGCATCAATTGTAAAACAAAAAGTTAATGAAAAAATTGATTTAGCAGAAGCTATTGCGGATTATGCTATAAATTCAGCAATCGCTGTGTATGAATTTGAAAAACTTGTATCAGGGGATGTTGCGTTTTATAAAGGTAGTAAAGACTATCAGGCAATGTTGGATGATAGAGTAAAACGTTATTCTGCATTAACTTCAACAAAATCTGTATTACGTGAAAATTGGCCAGAAGGATTCTTAGACTTTGACACACATAAATATAAAACTGCTATATTCAATTCAAACATTGTAGAATCCAGAGTAATGTATAATGAAATGATGTCGAAGTACGTAGGTACTGATGACAATCATGGTTTACTTTGGAAACAGTTTGAGATGTTCAGAGAAAGACGTGTTGGTAGATTTGCTGATATGACTGATGAACAATTGAAAGAAGAGGTGGTTAAAGAAGCTGATAAACGTTTAAATGGTTATCTTGAAACTGACCAAACAGATGCGCAGGTACTTATTAGCCCAAAGATGTTTAGAAAACTTGCCATCATGAATGGTGAGTGGAATGGAGAAAAAGAAGAAGCTTATAATTTAATGGAATCAGATGAGCCTTTATCATTAGAAGATGAATTGTATGCTTATTCTGTAGTAATGCAACCATTGAAATACATACATTTTGGTTATGATTTCATTAATGGATTACAGATACCCATCTACGATAAGATGTCATTGGCTACTGTATTCAAAAGAGTAGCAAAAGGTAGAGACTTACAGAAAGTATATGATTTAATGAATGATAAAGATGTAGACATGATTAAATTTGATACTTCTGTAAAATCAGGTTTAAGACAAAAAGGTACATTCTATGTAGATGGTAAACCTAATACAGAATTACAAGAAATTCCTGTATATGAACAATCATTCAAGTATTTAGGTAAACAGTTGGTAACAGATCCTCACCATGTATCTAGAATCTCGTTAGGTACTCAGATGGCTAAAATTGGTGTTGCTGGAGTAGAAGACAATGATGTGTATGAATACGAAGGCGTAAAATATTCGGGTAAGCAATTAATTGACGACTACGTGGGAGCTATTTCAGCTTTATCAGATATTGGTAGAAATAACATATACGAGCAATTTGGGATAAGCGAAATAACAGAAAATGGTAAAACATATATGACGGTTAATCGTGACAAGTTTGTTCAAATGTTAAAGGATGATGCCATAAATAGTAACTTACCATCAAATCTTATTGATGTTTTAAAAACCATTGAAAACGAAGATGGTAACAAAGATTACTATATTGAATTATCTGGTATACCCGCATTAGCGTGGATCCAGAGTCGTATCATATCTATGATTAAGAAAGAAACTATAGATATAAATACTCCTGGCGGTTCCATGATTCAGATGTCCAACTTTGCTTACAAAGATTCTTTTGCCGAAGTAGATACAAGCAAATACGAATACAAATTCAATAAAGAACTTAGATTTAAGGATGAAAATAATAGATTACAAGCAATTGTATCTATAAACCTATTCAAAGATGTATTACCCAAAGATTATTTATTAGAACAAACAAAAAAGAATAATACTTCTTACTTTGAAGAGGCAAAGAAATTCATCCTAGATAATCAAGACTTAGCAGTTTTATCTTATCGTATTCCTACTCAGGGTATGAACTCCACATTGCCTATTACTATAGTAGATGTATTACCATCAAATGTCGGAGATACTATCGTATTACCTGCTGAATTAACCAAGTTGACTGGTGCGGACTTCGACGTTGATAAAATGTATCTAGCTAGATATAATTATGATGTAATAGGTGGTAAATTGTATAAGACAGAATTCATTGATGACTATGTAGGATTAGACGAATTAGGTAATCCGATTTATTTGAACGAAGAAGAATACTTGAAAAAAGTATACGATCACAGATACCGTTGGTTTAATACAGATTTCTACAAACAAGCAAAAGTAGAAATACCTAAAATATTACAATCTGTATTGGTGGATATTAATAGAAATGGAGAATTAACTGAAGATTCTATTAATATACTCAATAGTATGAAAAATAAATATTCAATCTTTATAGGTCAAAGAAAGTTTAATCAAATTTTAAGAGATCCAGAATTAGCTCCTAATAAAAAGATTCTTAAATTAGCATCATCTTTCAAGTTCGAAGATAGAAAAATGACTTTTGAAGAATTCGTACAGGAGAATTCTGGCAAAAATAAATGGCAATTAAATGATCATAGACAGATTGAAAATAGATTATTAGATGTATTTCAAACAACTTTAACTTCTTCAAATCATTACATGGATGCAACAGTACCTTTGGACTTTGCTACAGACGCATTAAAAGAAGCTGTAAAAGTAGTTGATTCTTATTCTAATATCAATAAGAATTATAACAATCTTGAACCATTATTCCCTTTATATCAAGAAAACGTTAAGACACAAAACGTTGGTGCAGACGCTGGTATTGGACCTATGGCTTTGATTAATACCTTCCGTGTAATTATGCAAATTGCAAAATTGGATCTTGATAAAACTATAGAAATATCTAGAAGAAGAGGCAAGGTCAACACAAAGAGAAATCTTTTTAGTATTATACCAAATATAGGTAATTTGTATGATAAATTTGATGCTAATGGTATCTCCATCATGGATTGGACTTCTGCATTGATCAATGCCCACGTAGATGCTGCAAAAGACTCTTATATTACTCGTTTAAATGTAAACTCGTATACTTATGATGTAGTAGCTTTATTAACTTCCTCTGGTGTTGGTTTGAATCAATTTTACTTTTTACCTCAACCGGTATTGAAAGAGATTGCAAATGAGTCCATTAGAAGAGGTTCATCAAAGATGGGTCTTACTAAGAAAGAGCGAAATGATAAACGATGGAAGGATTCTATATTAAACAAATACGAAAAAGCAGCCAAGCTTGATAAAAAGAATTTCTACAGTCGTTTAGATGATGGAACTCTTACTATAGAATGGAATGGTAATACTTACAATGTAAAAGATTTAGTATTTAATGCTGAATGGTTAAAAGAGCAATTGAGAGATCACTATAATAAAAATTTCTCTACAGATTGGTATAGAAACCAAGTGATTATATATGAATATTTTACAGATATTCAAAACTACAGTAAGGCATTAAGTAACATGGTGTTGGCTTCTCAGGTGGATACTGGTAAAATGGGTAAAAATCAAGCTGAATTAATATTGTCTTTACACAATATTGAAAGAATGATGGATGATCCTCATTTTACTAATGCTGAAGACGTGTATAATAAAACATTCTTAGGCAGAAAGCTGAACAATAGTACAGGTCTACTATTTGACTTACTTAAGAATGAAATGATAGAGTTCAGTCCAGGTTTCTTAAAAATGGTCAATAAGTTTGGTGAATTATCGAATACTTATTATGATAGAAAATCAAACAATATAACCAAGTATATGTCAGAAATGAAGTTTGCAATGCAGGCGGAATTCTTCAATGAATATTGTAAGCAAAATAATATAAATTTGAAAGACATGTTCTACGGTAATAATACCATTGTAGACCGAGTAGATAGACTTAGAAATCAAATATTAACTGGTACTAGATATCTAGAATTAAGTGACAACATGTTACTAAAGATGCTTATACCAGGTATAAATGTAGAAGGTAAACCTAAAAAATTTGAAACGGTATTGAAATTAAGAGATACAGATGCAAAGAATGCGTACACTTATGCTTGGAGAGATCTATTAGAACACAGTTCAGAAGAAGTTAGAAATATTGCAAAAGATTTAATTATATACTCTTTCTATACTAGTGGTGGTAGAGGTACAGGTATTTATGCTACTTTAGATTTAGTACCTTTTGAAGTATTGGGTAATTTATCTTATACTGTGGATGGTGTAGATTATACTTACAATCAACATCTGAAAGACTTGTTAAAACGTTCTAATGATAACTCTTTAGATTTTAATAAATATATGGATTATGCATTTAGAGCTTTACAAGGCGTAGAAGATATAGTACAATCTGCCACACCAAACAGACAGCAATTACATGAAGGTCAAACAGTGTACATTACTACAGAACAAGGAGACTATAATACCACTACAGGTTTACCAGTTCCTTATTTACAGTATAACAATACTCTTTTCAAACTTGTTGGTAGACTTCAAAATGAAACAGATTATTATCCTGTATACGCTGCAACCAATTCCATCAACTTCAAGGAAAGAGGTTTTACCATTAATGAAGGTACTACTACTTCTTTTATTGATGGTAATCAGAGGATAGATGCTACAGATCTTTCTATTGAATTTGAACCTAAATTCTTACAAAATGAAATGTTTGTACCTATTGACAATCCATTTGATGTTATAAATTCTGAAACTACAGATATAACTGAAGACAATGACGAATATAGGAAACCAGAAGAAAATGTTCAAGTGAATGCAATCCCTACTACTAAAATAATTTCGGGTGGTCAAACAGGTATAGATCGCTTAGGTTTGGAAATGGGTAGAGAATTAGGGTTAGAAACAGGTGGTACTACTACTCCAGGTTACTACACGGAAAATGGACCAGATACTAGTTTACAAGATTTTGGTGTAACTGAGATAGATCCTGAATTACAAGCTGGTAGAAAAGGCAAAGAATTCTACTTGCCGAGAACTGAACAAAATGTTATTAATTCTGATGGAACAGTATATTTTAGCACAGATGAAGATAGTGCTGGTAGAATTGCAACACAAAGATTTGCTAAGGCTCATAACAAACCATTTCTATTAAATCCAACCAGTCAAGAACTGGCGCAGTGGCTTGTAGATAATAACATCGGTACATTGAATGTAGCAGGTAATCGTGGCTCTAAGGTGTCTCCTGAATTTGATTCCCAAGTAAGAGAGACTATTAGAAATGCCTTTAAATCTCCTACTCAACAATATTTATTTAATGAATTTAACAATACTGAAGAATTTTCTACTGATGAAATGAATCATTGTATTAAAAGTTAATCATATATGAGTATAATTTGTCCTAATTTAAAAAACAAAGAAGTTGCAAGAGAATTCGAAGAATTAAAAAATGCAACAAGTGAAGCAGCGGCTTATCATATATGGTCGCTTAACAATGGTAATGGCATAGATAAGGCTCCCAATGGGGAGCCATCTAAGCTATTTTCAGACCTTTTAGAGCATTATAATGGTGATAGAGTAGCTGCTATTCAAGCTAAGGCTAGAACTTACTCTGAGAGCTTTAAAGGCTGGTTTGGGGATTGGGTTAATCCATTAAAACCTGGTGATATCGTTTTTGGTCACCCTGCAATTGGTAAAACATACTCATTGGAATCTGGTAAATATAAAGATAAAATCATCGATTGGGATGTAGAGTTCAATGAAAAACGAGACAAATGGATTGAAGACCATTCAAACACTGTTAAAGGAACTCCAGAATATAAAAAAGCTAGAAATGAGTATTTAATTTATCCAGAAAACCATCCAGATTATGTAGAGTTTCTTACAGAAGAATGGGAAAGAGTAAAAAGTAAAACTAAAAAAGAAGGTAAAATATTATTTGCTTCTCCACATAATTTGCTTAAAATGTTTCCACAAGACTTCGACAGAATTATAAATTTAAAAGACGAAGATTTTGTAAAAAGAAATATTGAAAGAGGTGGGAAAGAAAGAGAATCTAAATTATGGAAAGAAGGGATAAATAATACTATTTTAAACATTACTAACATTCCAATAGAGTATTTAAATGAAAATCAACATTTTGAAGATTATTTAAATAAATATATTGGTGTATCCAAAGTAGTAGACGAGAATGGTGAACCTTTAGTAGTGTATCATGGCACTGGCATACCTAACAAAATTGAAGAATTTAAACCTAAAAATAATAAAATATGGTTTACAAATAAAACTACAGCTCAAGCATATGCTAATTTTGACCAAGATATGCGTGATGAAATAGGATTAGACGGTTCGAATAATATATATCCTGTTTTTCTTTCTCTAAAGAATCCAAAATATTTTAATAATATTGGTTATAATACCTTAGAAAATTTTAAGTCAGCTGATAACGATGGTATAATTGCCACTAATGTTTCAGATTATGAAGGTTCTCAAGAACAAATTGTGGTTTTTAATTCAAATCAAATTAAATCAATAGATAATCAAGGTACATTCTCTACTCAGGATAATAATATTTATCACAATTTATCCCTAGTAAATGGTACATCTGATAGTACATTATTTGAAAGATTATTTAAACAAAAATTTACAGTAAGTGCTAGAACTATATTGGATAGAATTAATCGTAGTAATCCTGAGTTAAAACATTTAACAGACGTATTAAACAAACTTACATCTGATGTATTAAAAGATGTTAAATTAGAATATAAACCGGTGCATCTACCTAATCACAATAAAGAAGTTGCAGCATCTTATAATCCAAACACCAACACAATTGTAATCTTTGGTGATTCTATATTTAAAGGCAAAGATGGACTTGCGGATAGTACAATATTACACGAATTAGTACACGCTGCTACTGTACACGCTCTGCAATTAAACCCTAGTTCTAGGAGATCTGCACAGAAGTTGTTAGATTACGCTAGAACTGCATTTGAAAAGAAATATGGAAAAAGTTGGAAAGAACTTAGCACTAGTTTAGAGTATAAAGATGTATTTTATGGATTAACAAACATTGATGAATTCTTTGCAGAAGCGTTTGCCAATTCAAGTTTTATAAAGGAATTATATCAGATTGAATCAAGTAAACCTGTTAAAAACAATTCAAGTTTTATAAAAGATTTACTTGATTGGATAATGGGTATCCTTAGTAAATTATATAAATTTA
>OGOO01000721.1_pt1 | contig 35825 bp, 30 predicted proteins | sample 1552651 | NCBI WGS metagenome assembly OGOO01 (sample SAMEA2580118, study PRJEB22360) | human gut metagenome | biome: human gut; feature: human-associated habitat; material: faeces | place: Denmark | collected 2008/2010 | reverse complement strand
GAATCGCGGCCTCCCGCTTTTTCATACGCGCACATGCACCCCTGTCTTGCCGGCAATGTCCATTATTTGTGCCACACAATCACGCCAATACATCGCTTTCCGTCAACTTCGCACGAACTTAACAGCAACTTACCAGCGAACTTAACAGATGCGAAGTTGCCGTTAAGTCATGTTAAGTTGTCTGGCAAGTTCGGTGGCGTATCTACCGCACGCCACCTGCGCAGCGCAACCGCTACAGTTCCTCCATCGCGAGATTGCGGGCTGCGGCGCGTTCGCGGGGGCCGCGCGTCACGTAGAAACCAATCGCCACGATGACGAACATCACCGTGCAGCAGGTCCACAGCACGTGACTGCCGAACGCGTTCAAAATCCAGCCTCCGACAAGCGGCGAAAACGCATTCGACAGCGACCACACCAGGTTGTACAACCCCTGATACGTGCCGCGCACGTCCTTCGGCGCGATGTTCGCCACCGTCGTGGCGGCGATGGGGAACGTGCCTAGCTCGCCGAGCGTCCATAGCACGGTCGCAATCGCGAACGTCGCCCACGAATTCGCACCAATCTGGAACGCGTAGCCAACCGCGGTAATGGACATGCCCAGCACCAGCACACGGGTGTTGCTCATGCGCTGGAACAGTGCGATCGCAGGAATCTGCAGCAGGCACAGAATGCCGCCGTTAATGGTCAGCAGGCTGGAATATTCGTCCGTGCCGAGACCGATCTGCGTCATGGAAATCGGCAAGCCGCTGACAATCTGGTAATACGCCAGCGTGTACAGGAACATCAGCACCACCATCGACATGAGCGCTTTGTCGGTGCAGGCGCGACGGTAGCTACGCCAGATGGAGAATTGTTGCGATCGCTGCGATTCCGCCGCTTCCGCAGGCTGTTCCACAACTTGTTTCACAGACGATTTCGCAGCACGCCCGCCAATTCCAGCTTCCTTGAAAAACACAATCATCAGCAACGTCGCGAACACCAGCACCGCCGCTTCCGCATAAAACATCAGCGAATAGGAGATTTTGACCAGCTGGTTGGCGATGATCGGGCCGATCGCAAAACCAAAATTCGCGGCCCACGTCTGCAGCGAATACGCGCGCTTTTGCTTGCGGAACGGCACCACGTCGGAAACGTAGGCCGCGACCGCGGGCGTTGGCATGGAGGAAATCGCGCCGTAAATCAGCAGCGCAATCGCCATAATCCATGGATTGCCGATAAACGCCAGCAACACCAGCATCACGGCGGAACCGAGGTTGCCGATGACGATCATCGCCGGCCGGCCGAACCGATCGGACAGCGCACCCCCGTACAGGCAGCCGAAAATGCCGCCGAAGCCATACATGGAGACGATCGTGCCGGCAACGCCCGCACTCACGTGCATGTCGGACACGAGATACATGGAAAGAAACGAGGTGACGAAACGGCCCATCCACAAAATAAGCAGCGTGACCCACAGGCCCCAGAACATGATGGGCAGTCCGAAAAACTCTCTCTTCTTTTCCATTCTTTTCATCATACTTGGCCGACCGCCTGCAGCCGAGCCGCTTTTCTGAAGCGCTTTTCCCGAGGCACTTTTCCCGGGGTGCTGGGACAATAGACGGTTATGGGAGCAATGAAAAAAGGACCGACCAAGGGGTCGGGCGGAAAGCATCGTAACGCGCTGAAGGGCAAGGGGCCGACCCCCAAGGCCGAAGATCGCGTATATCACAAGGCTTACAAGGCGAAGAAGGCGGCGGATCGCCGCAAGATGGCCGATCCACGACTGGCCGCACGCCGTCGAGCGGCGAAGTTCACGTCGGAATCCGACGATCTGGTCATCGGTCGTAACGCGGTGCTTGAGGCGCTGCGTTGTGGCGTGCCGGCAACCACGCTGTATGTGGCGGCACGTATCGAGCATGACGATCGCACGCGCGAAATCGTGCGTCTCGCCGGCATCCACGGACTGCATCTGCTGGAAGCCGACAGGCTCGAAATGGACCGTATCGCACGCTCGTCGAACCATCAGGGCGTGGTGCTGAAGGCGCAACCGTTCCAGTATTCCTCGCTGGCAGAGCTCGTGGACCGCGCCGATAAGAAGGCGCGTGCCATGGAAGCAGCCGATTCGGAAAGCGCGCGCATCGCGGCACGTCCGCTGTTCATCGCGCTTGACGGCGTTACCGATCCGCAGAACCTCGGCGCGGTCATCCGTTCCGCGGCCGCATTCGGCGCGAATGGTGTGATTCTGCCGGAGCGCCGTTCCGCTTCGGTCACGGCCGCCGCATGGAAGGTGTCCGCGGGCGCCGCCGCGCACATGCCGGTGGCACGCGTGGTGAATCTGACCAAGGCGATCGAAAGCCTGAAGGAACGTGGCTACTACAGCGTCGGTCTTGACGGCGGCGGCGATGCGCTCGTCGGCGAAACCGGTTTCGAAACCGATCCGCTGGTGGTTGTGCTCGGCTCGGAAGGCAACGGCCTGAGCCGTCTGGTACGAGAGGCGTGCGATTCCATCGCCGGCATTCCGATGTCGAATATGGTCGAATCGCTGAACGCCTCCGTGGCAGCGGGCATCACGTTGTATGCCGTGGCACGCGCCCGTCGCGAGGCCGCAGCAGCCAAGTAATCGTTTATTACGATATTTATGAAAAAGCTCAAGCCTTGTGGCTTGAGCTTTTTCATATGCCATTAACGGCTAATGGCTCCACACCGCAGCGTCCGGATCATCGTCCGGGTTGTAGCCGTCCTCGTCGGTGCCGTAAGTGTATTCGTCATCGATCACGCCGGAATCGGCCTCGGCGTTCAGCGCGTCGACATCCTTCGAATCGAGCTTGTACTGCGGCAGCACGTTCTCCACATAGCTCTTCACGGCTTCGGTCATGGACACGTCGTGGCCGGCCTTCTCCGCAAGGAACCAACGATGGTCGAGTACCTCATGGAAGAACTGCGCCGGCTCGATCTGGGAGCGGTATTCGCGCGGAATCATGCGCACGGTCGGCTCGAACACCTCGCGCATCCAGTCGGTGGCCACGATTTCGAGATCCTCGCCATCACGCCACGTGGAGGTGCGGTAGGCGTCCAGATCGTTGAGCAGACGGCGGGCCTGGTTCTCCTGCACGTCAAGACCGGTCAGTCGCAGCAGCTTGCGGTTGGCGTAGCCGGCGTCCACCACGCGCGGACGCACCAGCACGCGCTTGCCGTCCTCGGCGGTCTTCATTTCCAGCTCGTCCACGTCGAAGCCCAGTTCGTTGAGCTTATTGACGCGCTTTTCGATCTTCCACATCTCGTCCGGGCTGAACTTGTCGGTGTCGGTCAGCGCGCTCCACAGCGAATGGTAGCGGTCCACCAGGCGGTTTCCGATTTCGATTTCGTCCACGTTGCTCGGCAGCAATGCGCCGGAAGACAGATCCATCAGTTCGCCGATGATGTTCGTACGGGCCAAATCCACATCGTATTCACGCTGGCCTTCGGTGAGGTTCACCTGCAGATCGCCGGTTTCGGCGTCCACCAGGAACGCGGAGAAAGCGTCGGCGTCACGCAGGAACAGCACGTTAGACAGGGACACATCGCCCCAATAGAAGCCGGCCAGGTGCAGACGCACCATCAGCACGGCAAGCGCGTCGATGAGTCGTTCGGCGGTGTCGGGACGCAGGTTGCGGGCGAACAGCGCGCGGTACGGCAGCGAGAATTTCAGATGCTTGGTGACCAGGATGGCTTCCAGCGGCTCACCTTGCGCATTATGGCGGCCGGTGACCACGGCGATCGGCTGCACGGTAGGCAGTTCCAGCTTCTGCAGTCGGCGCAGCAGCTCGTATTCGCGTTCCGCCACGTTGCGTGTGATTTCCTTCATGGCGTAGACTTCGTCGCCCACGTGCACGAAACGCACCACGTGCCTGGAGATGCCTCGCGGCAGGTTGACCAGCAGGTCCTCAGGCCATGTTGCCAGCGGCTTCTCCCACGGCAGCGTGAACATCTTCGGATTCGAACTCGCGGCGGTGATCTTCAACGCCTGCGGCTCCGGGCTCTGCGCTGCGGGGTCCTCGGCCTTCACGGAAGTGGCCTTAAGCACACGGGGATCCATCTGTGGCAATTCATGTGATTCCATAGCTCTTCAATTTACCCGCTGACCTACCCACGGCAGGCGGCAAAGGGACTACGAGTGTCACGATGAGAACAGCGGGAAAAGAAAAGCCCCGCACCAACGCGGGGCTTTTCCAACGAGACAATAAGAGAGGAAAGAGAATGTCTCGTTTAATGGTTGACGGACGTTTGCACATCCGCCAAGTATTGGTTCAACCACCCGCCAAGCGTTCCATAAGGAACGCCCGACGGTTGGTTACTTGTTATCGTCTCAGTTCAGACGCAGCTCGGTGGACGGAGCGAACAGGTGCATCTTGGACGGGTCGATCTTGATCTTGACGGTATCGCCGACCTTCGGAAGAGCACGCGGGTTCACGCGGATCGTGGTGAGCTTGTTCTGATCGGACATCATGGTGGACGCCTCAGCAGCGGAGCCATCGGTGATGATGTTGCCGTAGATGTAGCCGTCGGAGCCCAGATCCTCAACGTTCATGACCTTGAGGGAGAAGGCGTTGGCCTCATCCGGGGCAGCCAAGGAGGCGTCTTCCGGACGGAAGCCGACCACAATCTGGCCGTTGTCTTCGGCGGTGAGCTTGTTGACGGCCTCAGTCGGCAGATCCACGGTGTCCTCGCCGATCTTTGCCTTGCCGTTGACCACCGGGTGGGTGTTGATGTTCATCGACGGGGAGCCGATGAAGCCAGCGACGAAGACGTTGGCCGGACGATCGTACAGCTCAGTCGGAGCGCCGACCTGCTGCAGAATGCCGAGCTTGATGACGGCGATACGATCACCCATGGTCAGAGCCTCGGTCTGATCGTGGGTCACGTACAGGGTGGTGACACCCAGCTGACGCTGCAGAGCGGCGATCTGGGTACGGGTCTGCACACGGAGCTTGGCGTCGAGGTTGGACAGCGGCTCATCCATGAGGAAGACCTTCGGCTCACGGACGATTGCACGGCCCATAGCCACGCGCTGACGCTGACCGCCAGACAGAGCCTTCGGCTTACGATCGAGGTACTCGGTCAGGTCGAGGATCTCAGCGGCCTTCTCGACGCGCTTGCGGATCTCTTCCTTCGGGGTGCCGGCGATCTTCAGGGCGAAGCCCATGTTGTCGGCGACGGTCATGTGCGGATACAGAGCGTAGTTCTGGAACACCATTGCGATGTCGCGGTCCTTCGGCTGCATCGTGGTGACGTCCTTGCCACCGATGAGGATGCGTCCCTTGTTGACCTCTTCGAGGCCTGCGAGCATACGCAGGGTCGTAGACTTACCGCAACCAGACGGGCCGACCAGCACCAGGAATTCGCCATCCTTGATGTCGAGGTTCAGATCATCCACAGACGGCTTGTCATTGCCCGGGTAGATACGAGTAACATGGTCGAATACGACTTCTGCCATGATTTGTCATCCTTTCAGAGGCAGGTACGTGCCTCACGATCCGTTGTAAAGGGATTTTTGTTCGGTGCCCATCCTCGCGGCTTACTACTTTGACAAAGCCACAATTCAAAGCGTTAATTTATTTCTTTGGTTTAGCGAAGGTTCTCTTCGTTGAGCCACGTTCCATGATACATACAACGCTAAAACTGTCAATGCGTGTCGCGAGTCGCGCTGTTTGCCTCCGCTGGCAAAAGGGGATTAACAGCGTAGTAAATACACGCATTTATCGCCATCATGCAAGACAATGGTACGGAGCGAAAGACAGAACAGGGAGGTTGCAATGCGCAATATTCGAATCGGCGTGGTCGAGGACGATCCCGCAAGCTGCCAACTGGTACTTGACTATCTCAACCGATATCAACAGGAAAATGGCGAGCAATTTACCGTTTCCGTATTCGACGACGGCGCACGAATCGTAGAAAAATATACCCCCGTTTACGATATCTTACTGCTCGACATCGAGATGAGCGAAATGGACGGCATGGCCGCCGCGAGACGCATCCGCGAGCGCGACGACAAAGTCGTGATCGTGTTCATCACCGCTGCCCCGCAATATGCAATCAGCGGGTATGAGGTGCGTGCGTTGTCGTACTTGCTTAAACCTCTACCGTGGTTCGCGTTTTCGCAGGAGCTCAAGAAATCGATCGACATGGTGCGACGCAATGGCGACGATTCCACGCTCATCGAAACCGGCAACGGACAGATGCGCCTGAATCTTGCCGACATTCTGTATCTTGAATCGATCCGGCACACCATCGTCATCCACACGCTGGAAGGCAAACTGTCGATCAACGGAACGCTCAAAGACATGGAAGCCAAGCTTGCCGACCATCATTTCTTCCGCTCGAATTCCTGCTATCTGGTGAACCTCAAGCATGTGACGGGCGTTGCCGACCAGGATTGCATAATGTCGAACGGTGAGCAGCTGCGCGTGAGCCGCCCACGCAAGAAGGCGTTCATGGCCGCACTTACCGATTATATGGGAGGTGGCAGGTGATCGACGCAGCATTGCCGAATATGCTGGCCGGATTGACTGCAGGATTGGCGAGCATACTCCCTACAACACCTTCGACCACGATAACCGTGCTTTCGGTGCCGTCGATGACGCCGATCACCAACGCCCTGCCCGACATTCCTCGTTCATATACAGCGATCTGCGAATGGGCCGCTTGCATGGTGTATATCGCAGTGCTGTATCGGCGCGTTCCACTCCAGCGGTCGATCATCGTCAGCGCGGCCGGACTGCTGCTGCTGACTGCAGTGCAGTATTTTGACGGCAGTATGCCGATCTGGTTCTGGATTATCGGCATGCTGCTCGCATTCGCCTGCATGTATGCGACGATTCTGCTTGGCGCGGGCACCGGCAAACGCGAAGGCCTGTATATTACGGCACGCGCGTTCGTGCTGGCCGAATTGGTAGCGTCGCTGCATTGGCAGATCGTTACGTTCATTGGCATGCGCGATGGTTTCGCCGATTACGATTGGCCTGCAATCGTGCTGCTGGTCGTTACGTATGCATTGTGCTTCAGTTTGGCTTGGCTGGTTGAACGCGGCAATTTCAGCCAGACCGCGCCGACTTTGCCGACCGCTTCTGCCGCGATTGCGACGATGGCCATCATGATCGTCACATTCGCCATGAGCAATTTGAGTTTCGTATCGACGAACACGCCGTTTTCCGGTTCGGTCGGCCAGGAGATCTTCTACATTCGCACGCTGGTTGATTTCTGCGGTTTCGCGATTCTGTACGCGCAACAGGAGCAGGCGCGTCGCATCGAAGCGAACACGGAACTCGCGTCGATCAACGCGCAACTGGAAAGCCAGCATCAGGAATATCTTCAATCGAAGGAAAACATCGAATCGTTGGGCCGCCTTGCGCACGATCTGAAGCATCAGATCACCGCATTGCGTGCCGAAGTCGATCCAAAGCATGCCGCAGCCGGCTTCGAGCAATTGGAACAATCCGTGCAGCGCTACAGCGCGCAGCAACATACGGGAAATCCCGTGCTTGACGTTATTCTGACCACGAAAGAGCGCGCCTGCGCTGATCGCGGAATCACGTTCACCGCGGTCGCGGACGGATCGCTGTTAAGCGGCATGTCGTCGATGGATATCGCATCGTTGTTCGGCAACGCGCTCGACAATGCGATCGAAGCGACGTCAAAACTGCCGAAATGCGAACAGCGACTAATCAAACTTGCGTTATACGAGCAAAATCACTTTATTGTCATCCGTGTGGAAAATTATTACGATTCCCGGCTGAAGAAAGATGCGGAAGGCAATTTGCGCACCACCAAGCGCGACGACCAGCACCGGCACGGTTTCGGCGTGAAGTCAATTCGTCATATCGCGCAACAGTATGGCGGCGAAGTGACGATTCGCACCGAAGACCACTGGTTCGTGCTGACCGCGCTCATTCCGAAGAAAACCGGTCTTATGGCCATATGAAAAACAGCGCCTGAGTCATCTTCATTATCGGGCGCTCAACACCGGCCACCCGTACACCAACCCCCTAGTCTACCGCCTAATGCACCCTTACATGCGCATTCTTCTCAATTAGCCTCTTTTTTCACACTTTTCGATAGATGAATAGCAGCAAGCGGTCCGCCCAAACGGCTTGCGACGAATGCACTGACCGCAACCGCGAAGCCAATGGGCACAAACAGATTAATCGGAGCATCCGCAAGTTCCATCACCAGGCAGATGGCCATTAGCGGAGCCTGCTGCGAGGCCGCCAGCAATGCGCACGCGCCCAGCAGCGCATACATGCCGATTGAGTTCGTGTGGAATATCTGCATCCATAGAATGCCAAGCATCGCACCGCCGGAAGCACCCAATGCGATACCCGGTTGCAGTACGCCGCCAGAGGCGCCGGAACGAATCGTCAGCAATGTGACGATCGCTTTGGCACCAAAAGACAGCAGCAGAATCGGAATGACGGCCAAATCGGCATTACTGGAGAAGCTCAACTGTGCCGTGGCACGACCGTTACCCATGACCTGCGGCACCCAAATCGCCACCACACCGGTCAGCAAGCCAGCGAGCGGCAGCATCCACAAAATCCCCACGCCCGCCGGCTTGGCTTTCTCAGCCCATTGCGAGCCGCGACGGAACAGTGCGCCGGCAGCGCCAAGAATCATGCCGGCAACCAGTGCGAACGCCATGTAATCGGGAGTGAACAGGCCGTCGGTTTCTCCGATCAGGTAGAACGTGTGCGTGCCTTTGACCAGCGACGCCACCCACGAAGCCAACACGGAGCAGGAGAACGCAAGCGTCACGGTTTCGAGGGTTATGTCGGAGAGCAGAATCTCGACCGCGAAAAACGTGCCCGCAAGCGGCGCGTTATACACGCCCGCAAGGCCAGCCGCAGCCGTGATTGCCACCAGCATACGGGTGTCTTTCGCATCAAGATGCGCCCAACGCGCGAACCGTTGGCCGAACATCGCACCCAACTCGCGCGGCGCCACTTCTCGACCGATCGACATGCCCGTACCGACAATGAAAATCTGCAGCAGCACATGCACGACGGTCTGCCAAATCGGCATAATATCGCCATTTACCGCCTTTTTAACGGACGGCACTTTCGTGCTGCGCGTACGCAACAGCCACCAAATCACGGCCGCGATGGCCGCACCCGCGGTCACGGAAATCAGTCGACGAATCACAGGAACGTTGAACGGGCCGGATTCCTGCGAATTCTCAACATAGCCGAGTGCAAGATGCTCGACGCCGTACAGCATCAACGTCAGCAGACCGGCGGCCGCACCAATGGCCACTCCCACAATTACCACCGCCGCAATCAGCGCCGGAATTCTGCCGATCTTTGGCTGCGTTCCTTGAGAATTCTGCGACTCCTGCGATTCCCGTGTTTTTTGCGATTCCCGCAATTCCCGCACCTGCCGCACTCCTTGCACACCGTCTCCTTCGTTCAATCCACCCCCAATTGTCCCACCTGCCGCAACGTTCGTTTGTTACGCCCCGAGCGTGGCGATCGGCAGTGAAGTATCCACGAAATAGCGTTTCGGCTTCGTGCAAACTCGAGATTTTGCATGAAGAGAAGGTTCTCATCCTTTTAAATCGTCAATCAGGTGGAGACCTACAATCTCAACGGCACCAAAAGCGCGCAACAGTTTTTCCAGTCACCGGTCTGCAATGCGAGGACGATATTCCGCCATCTTCGATTTTACGCTGTTTTGACTTTCGATTTTATGCCAATCTCGTTTTCGATTTTACGCCGGCAACACTGCTGACGATTGCATTTCGATATTCAGAAATCATAAGAAACTACAGGAAAGCAGCAAAAGGGCACAAGAAAGCCCGCCCGGAAAAAGAGGGAAGACCGGGCGGGTTGAGGAAGGGAAGAAGGTTAAGGAAGGAAAGAAAAGGAAGTCAGCTATGAAGGGTTACTTGGTAGCCTCCTTGGAGTCCTTGCTCTTCGGCATAACCCAGAACTTGAGCAGCGGGTAGCTCACGATCACGGCGAGCAGGGTGTTGACCACTTGTATAATCGTAAACATACACAACAAAGTCATACGATGAAACGGCAGCACGTTGGACGGGGATGAACTCCTAGCTATTCGAATGACCAGCCGTGCACAATGGCGCGTGAAATCGGAGCCCATGGCAACACCTACACTGTCATGGGCGCATAGGCAATCCGCCGTTCGACGTACTGACGAAATAGTTGGGATACTTGTCTGAACCGTAGGTTGCACATATGTGCAACCCCTAGACTGTTCACGCTAGATACAGGCATACAGTATTCGTATCATGCGCAACCAAGGTGGTGACATATGCTCAGCGAACCAGTGAAAGCATTATTTGAGTCCAATACCAACGCCCGTCATGCCGGCGACGCAGACAGACTCGCCAAGGAGCATAAGCCGAACGGAGTGCATGTACTGACGGATCTCCCATATGGCATTCCGGACCAACTGCGCAAATTGGACCTGTACCGTCCGGAAACGCAACATGAACCTCTTCCGGTCATCATCGACTTCCATGGCGGGGGCCTCTACCATGGCGACAAACAAAATACCATGTGTCGCGATATGTATTTAGCGAAGTATGGGTTCGCTGTGGTCAATGCCAACTATCGGCTGGTCCCGCAAATTGGATTCCAAGACCAACTACACGATGCGCTTGACGCAATCATCTGGACGAACGAGCACGCGCATGACTATGGCATGGATACGAATGCTCTGTTTCTGATTGGAGATTCCGCGGCCACCCTGCTTATCTTGTACCTCACCGCCGTACTCCATTCACCGGTCGTCGCGTCACAGCTTGGCATGAAGGAAGCCTGCGGAACCGCCCGCATCCTCGCCATTGCAGGATGCAGCGGCATGTATCGCTTCGAGGGAGGCGTGCATGGAACTGCAATGGGATACTATGCGGAAGGCTACTTTCCAACGCTGAAGGAACGAATTCGCATCTCCCCCTATCTTGATGTCGATCGCCTTGTAGTTGACGGCAATCTTCCGCCCTTCTATCTGCAGACCAGCACCGAGGATTACCTCGCGGACAACACTCTGGAATTCGCAAGAATCCTGCAATACCGCCATCATGATTATGAACTGCGATTACTCCCGAAAGGTCTTGACCACGCTCTCGTACACGACTTCGCAGTCAAGGAGGTCGGCCTGGAGCATAATGAGGAATCACAGCAAATCGTAAAAGAGGCGGCGACGTTCTTCAAACGGTACCGCCCAACGACCAGCTAGGAAAGGACGCTATGGAAGAACGGATTCGCTCCACCCGCTCCTCACTGGCAGTATTCGTAGGCTGCTGCGCCATGTCCTTCATCGGCTTCGCTCTCATCACCAACACTTCAGGGCTGTATTTCGACGCCATCAGCCGTGATTTACATGTGGGTCGAGCCAAGGTCAGCCTAACCGTATCGATTCGATTGATTTGCAGTGCCATCTCCATGGCCGCGTTCAGTCGCTTTTCACATCGCATTCGCTTGCGCCCCACACTTATCGGCTGCATTGGTATCTGCGCCGTGGGATTCCTGCTTTGCAGTCGGGCGTATGCCCTCTGGCAGTTCTATCTCGCATTCGCTGTGATGGGACTCGCCTATGTTATTCCGATAACGCTGATGCCACCCATTCTGCTTGCGGCATGGTTTCCCACTCATTTCGGCACGGTCCTTGGCATAACCGGCTGTTTGTCAGGATTGGGAGGAGCCATATTCAATCCTCTGATTTCGCACGTCATCGCGTCATATGGATGGCGATCGGCATATCTACTGACCGGTGCGATGCTGATGGTGCTGCTACTCCCCTGCTCCTACCTGCTTAAACCATATCCACATGGCAAGCTCGACACTGCGTCTGCCCCAAACGCCAAACCTGCGCATGATACACGGACGAAAAGCGGGCATCTCATCGGCATGCTTCGTTCACCGGCGTTTCTGCTGCTGTCAGCCGCCATGATTTTGTTGCAAATCGTATCCGGCATCAATCAGCATATTCCCGCGTACGGGATTTCCATCGGACTCACGCTCACACAGGCCGCTTGGGTGGTCACGGCCCGCATGATTGGAGCCAGCGTCGGCAAACTTGCCATAGGTTCGACGCTGGACCGTGTCAGACCGCAATTCGCAATCACGCTGTTTGCCGCCATCGGAACCACAGGATGGTTCAGTCTGCTTTTCGGAGCCAATCTGGAAGTTGCGATCACTGCAAGTTTTCTGGCGGGAATCGGCCAATGCCTGCTCATGATTGCACTTCCCTGGAGCATACGCCGCGTATTCCCGGGAGATGATTATGCCCGCGCGCTGTCCGTCATCAACGCCACCGGCCAGCTGACCGTAGCCATCGCTACCACAGTTCATGGATTGATTTTCGACATGACCGGCGGATATGGAGCGTCATTGACGCTCAACGTGCTGTTGTACGTGCTGGCAGCAATTGCAATCATCACGGTGGCGCACGGGCATACCCAATCTTTCCGGCACCCTAACGGTGATTAGTCCATATCCAATAACAACTCAGCCATTCCCTGATTGGTAGCGAGTGCCGACATCAGTCCACCGACCAGGCATGCGTGCAGTGCCCGCGCACGCCACGTCTCCCAAGCGACTCCAATGACCAATGGAATGTCACGAAACCGTTCGAAATCGATGCTGATGGTGCGCTCACACAGACTGGTTCGCACATGATTGCCATCCATATCGATATGATGTCCGCAAATATGCCCGACCACTCCCTTTTCCTGCAACTCCCGTGCTACTGCAGCGTCTTCGAACGAATGGAAGATTTTTCCGGAATGCCCCTGCCGAATCGCTCCCACACCGACAATGGCGATATCGGCTCGGTTACCCAAAGCCAAAGTCATGGCGATCAGTTTCTCCGAACGCACAGCCTGAGCAACTTCCGCGGATCCCATGATCAGTGGCGCAGGAAGCAACGAGTAGGCGCATCCCAGACGTTCTGCCATCATTCGGCAGATTTCCGGAGAATCAGTCAACGAGTTGGCGGAAGACAACGAACCCAGCATCTGAGTCACATGCGCACGAGGGTAGTCAAGGGGAGGCAAGGCTCTGATTGTCGCCGCCATCGGCGTCCCGGTCGATGTAACGATCAACGAATCCGGTTTGAGGTTTTCCATCAGCAGCTGCGCCGCACATTGAGGCACTAGCATCGATGCGATGTTGTCATCGTATGAATATGCGACGCGTACCGTTTTCAATCCGTATTTGTCCCGAAGATTCTCCTCAAGGGATTGCAATCGTTGCAATGGGTGCCCGATGGTAATCTGTACGATTCCGGTTTCCCGTGCTTCAGTGAGCATGCGTGACACCGATGAGCGCGAATAGCCGACCTCTCCGGCAATCTGTGATTGATTGAGTCCCTCGTCATAATACATCTGCGATACACGAATCAGCTCTTCGATATGCTGTCTGGTTTGCATCGACGCAAGCGCGGAATCTTTGAACATATGTGCATATTATCTCCAACACCCATACGAACATGCGCGATAAGCATACGTTTTGAGCCCATCATCAGCCGATACTCCGGTAAACCAGCAGTGTGACGTGCACATATTCTCATTCATATCCCAATGCCATTTCACCCTCAAATTAGTCTATAACCGGCTCAAGGAAGAACCGGGCCCCGCGTTACCGAAGGGCGATCTTCGGGTGATGCGGAAGGAACAGAGGGAGAAAAAATACCATGTCGAAAGTATGGCAATACTTGAAGCAGCATGCGTATGGCGCACTCACCATAGTTACGGTGTTGTTGTGCATTCTGGGCAGCTGCATCGCGAATCTGGCACAGACGGATTTCGGCAACGTCACCAAAGAGAATCTGACCATCGAAACATCATCCGGCCATAGGCTCGGCGTCAACATGCTCAAGCCCAAGACCGCCACCAACGACAAGCCGGCACCCACCATCGTGTTCGCGCATGGCGGCAACGGTCTCAAGGAAAAGTGGGATCTGTACCAGATCGAATGGGCACGTCGAGGCTTCGTCGTGTTCTCCTTCGATCTTTACGGACACGGCGACTCCGAGATTCTGAACAACACCGAATGGCTGGTCAACGGCCGTGGCCTGTATGACACGGTAAAGTACGCGGCCACACTTCCATTCGTGGACAAGGACCAGATCGCCGTATCCGGCCAGTCCCGCGGAGGCAACACCATTCACGAGACGATCCTTCTTGACAACAAGGCCAAGAAGCAGCTGATCAAGGCCGTGCTGTACGTCAGCCGCGACGCCGTCTACAAAGACAACGAAACTCAGTCGTTCGGCTATGTGCCAGGCAAGACCACTTCAGCCCAGGCCGCCTCCAAGAATAACGGCGAGTACTTTAATTATTACGGCAATCGCAATGTAGGCATCATCGCCGGCAAATTCGACCAGTACTCCTTCAAGGAGACCGACAAGACGACCGGCAAGATGCTGCCGAATCCGGACTATCTCAAGCACAATAACGCCAAATCGTTCCTGAACTTCGGTATCACGCCTGACTCTTCGACTGCCGACGGCGTCAGTGGCAAGTATTATACGAAGAAGGTCGATGGCAAGGAAGCATTCCGTGTCATCTATCTGGAAAACGGCTTCCACACTTCGCAGCTCTTCCAGTCGTCTTCTACCGCAGCTGCCATGGAGTTCATGGTCAAAGCCTTCAATATGAACACCTCGTTGCAGTCGGGCGACCAGATCTACCAGTGGCGTATGATCGGTAGCACCATCGGTTTCATCGGCATGTTCATGTTCGCCGTGTTCTTCGCTCTGTGGCTCTCCCAGATGCCGCTCTTCAGGGGAACTTCTCGTGGCAATGCCATCATGCGTGTCGCGGAATCGCATCCGGGAACCAAGGCTTGGGCATGGGGCTGCCTTATCGTCAACACCCTGTTCGCCACCGTCAGCACGTTGTTCCTGTACTACAACGGCGTCGACACCCATATCGGCACATTCTTCAGGCAGGGGCAGGCACTGTTCGCAGGCTCCATGCTGGCGATTTCCTCTGTGTTCACCGCCATTGTCACCTACATCTGGTACCGCTGCTTCGCTAAGAAGAATGGTATGAACATCGATGAAATCGATTTGAAGACATCTGCTTTCAGCGTGTTCAAGACCATCATGCTGGCTCTCACCGTCACCGGCGGCACTCTGCTGTTGGTCTGGGGAGCGCAGTACTTCTTCAAGACGAACTTCTCGTTCCTGTACTGGGGCATCATGCCATTCGGCTCCTTCAAGATCGTGGACATGCTTAAGGTACTCCCGATCTTCCTGATTGGCTACGTGATTTCCTCCATCTTCATCAACTGCATGAACTACAACACTTCCTATGGCAAGAACAAGATCGTGAACATCCTGGTACTCGCTCTCGTCACCGCCGCCGTGCCGGCACTGGTGTCTGGCGCAGGCTGGGCCAAGTTCATGCTCACCGGTGTCAATGACCTGTTCGGCGCGGCCTACACCCGCATTCCGGACAGCATGTTCCTCACCGTATTCCTGCTGTTTATTACTCCGCTGACGGCTCGCGGCATCTATTCCAAGACCCGCAATCCGTACCTCGGTGGCATCATCAACGCGATTTTGGCCATGGTAATCACCTGCGTGAATTGCCAGGTCGTTTTCCCAGCCTAATCGCTAGATAGCACGGCATGACAAAGGGTGGTGGCTCATCGACTGAGTCACCACCCTTCTTATTTGCAAGGTACGCTACGCCTTCCAACGACATCAGGCGCGAAGCAGGCATGGAAAACCCGCCCGGATTTTCCGGGCGGGCAGGAAGGCAGGAAGGAAGAAAGGAATTCAGAATAGGGCTACTTGGCGGCCTCCTCGCTCTTGGCCGTCTCCTTGGACCCGCTCTTCGGCATGACCCAGAACTTGAGCAGCGGATAGCTGACGATCACGGCAAGCAAGGTGTTGACCACGGATGCGATCGTGCCTGCGATGCCGGCGTTCATGCCCCATCCCTGGCACAGACCGGTCACGTAGCCCGGCAGCACAAGGTTCACTACCACGATGATCACGGCGAGGATCACATACTTCCAAGCGGCGTCCTTGAAGCTGGAGTCGGACTTGAACACCCACTTCATCTGCACGAAGAAGTTCACCACCTGCGCAAGCACCTCGGCAAGCAGGAAGGTGAGGAATCCGCCCAGGCCGTTGCCCTTGGTGTCATAGTTGAAGATCAGGAAGTGGAACGGCTGCGTGAGCCCCAGGCCGGAGATGAAGATGGCGGTGCCGATCCACGTCACCACGAAACGGGTAATGGTGGAGATGTTCGACAGCACATTGAACAGGATGAACTCCCAGATATTGGGATGATCCTTGATCCACTGGCGAATCGGTCCGGCCTTCTTCTCGCCGGCAGCGGTTTCGGCCGGCTTCGCAGCATTGTTGTCAGTCATGGTTCAGCTCCTTTGCGGTGCGCTTGTTGGCGGATTGGTTGCGGAAGAAGCCGGCGATCACGCCGCCCAATCCGCGGAAGGTATGCCCGTTGGCGATGTTCACGATGGCGTCGACCATCGCCGAGTCGACCATGCCTTGGGTCATCTTGCTCATGGCGCGAGGCGGCATATTCAGAATGAACAGGGTGTTCAGATCCGGCGAACCGGTCTTCTGGCGAATCTTCGCTTCGCGCTTGGTCAGCGTCCTGGCAACAGTGCGCGCCGCGAATCCCTTGGAATCCACCCACGACATGATCGGATCGTTGACACCGAACGTCGTCGGCTTGCCGGGGGCAAGCACCTCATGGCCGAACAGCACGGCCATTTCGGCGTCGGTCACGTCCTTGACCTGTCCGGTCAGATAGTGGCCAAGCGCAGGATCGGCGGCGCAATCGGCGGTCGTGCAATCGCCGGCAACGGTGTGCGGAATCGAAAGCGGCAGATGCTCGGCATTGTCGCCTATCATCAGCGTCCATTCGCCGCTTTCCGTCTTCCATGCATTGGCGGCAACATCGAAATGGCGGAACGTGTAGCGGTCGAAATCGATGTGCACGCTCTTGCTTTCATGCGCGGCCAACTCAATTTTGGCGAAGCCCTTCAGCTCGCGATCAGGATGGAGCACGCCACCCTGCGGCGCACGCACATACAACTGGGCCACGGTGGAGCCGGCGACATCGGAATCGTTGGTGACGACGAAATCGACGCCGGTCGCGGTGGCGGTGATCGCGCTGTACGTGAACGTGGAATAGCTCAGTCCGTAGCCGAACGGGAAGCGTACGGACACGCCCACGGTCTCGTAATAACGGTAGCCGACGAACGGGCCCTCGCGGTAGATCGCGTCACGCCCGATGGCCGGATACCAGCCGGAGCTTGGGCAATCCTCGTATTGCATCGGCCAGGTTTCGGCCAAATGTCCGGATGGGTTGACTTCGCCGGTCAGCGCGCGCACGGTGGCGGACGCGCCGGCCTGGCCGGACAATCCTACGTACAGCATGGCCGCAACATCGTCGAACCACGGCAATTCCACCGGGGAACCGGCGACGAGCACGATCACCACCGGCTTGCCGGTCTTCGCCAACGCCGTTACGAGATCGTTCTGCGCCTGCGGAATCGCCATGGTGGATCGGTCAAGGCCTTCGGATTCGCTGCGTTCGTCGAGGCCAACGACGGCCAGCACCACATCCACGACGTCCTTCTTGGCGAGCGCGACGGCGTCGTTCAGCAGCACCTCATCCGGCTTGCCTTGGCGGTCGTAGCCCTGCTCGTAGCCGGCCAATACCAGTCCTTCGGCGTTCTTGACCTCGTCGAGGATGTTCTCCTCCTTGGTGGCGTTCACCTTGGATGAGCCGGAACCCTGATAGCGTGCGGTCGCGGCCATATCTCCGATGACGGCCACGCGAGTGCCCTGCTTGAGCGGCAGCGTGGCAGCGTCGTTCTTCAACAGCACGCTGGAATGTTCGGCGACCGTTCTGGCGATATTGTGGTGCGCTTTCGCGATGTCGTCCTTGAGCAGGTCGTTGCGTCCGACGCCGACGAGTTTGGTCGCGGCGGCGATTTTGGCGACTTCGGCGGCGCGCTTGTTGATGTCCGCTTCGGACAGCGTTCCCGCCTTGACCGCGCCTTCCAGCTCGCGCACGGAAGTGAAGCCCGGCGACGGCATTTCCAGCGAGCCGCCAGCCTTGACGGCGGCGACGGCGGAGTTGGAGCCGCCCCAATCGGAGACGACCATGCCGTCAAAGCCCCATTCGTCGCGCAGGATCTCCTGCAGCAGATGCTTGTTTTCGTGGGCGTAGACGCCGTTGATCTCGTTGTAGGAGGTCATGATGGTCATCGGATGAGCTTCGCGCACGGCGATTTCGAAACCGGTCAGGTACAGTTCGCGCATGGTGCGCTCGTCCACAACGGAGTTGCTGGCCTGGCGGCGCAGCTCCTGGCTGTTGACCGCGAAATGCTTCGGGCATGCGGAGATGCCGTTGCTTTGGATGCCGCGGATCAGACCGGCGGCCATGCGGCCGGCGACGATCGGATCCTCTGAATAGTACTCGAAGTTGCGTCCGCACAACGGGTTGCGCTTGATGTTCATGCCCGGGCCGAGCAGCACGTTCACGTCGAGATCGTGAGCTTCCTTGCCGAGCGCCTCGCCCATCTCTTCGGCGAGCGCCGGATCCCAGGTGTTGGCCACGGTGCAGGCGGTCGGGAAGCAGGTGGCCGGCTTGGATGCGCCGATGCCGAGGTGGTCGCCTTCGCCAAGCTGCCTGCGCACGCCGTGTGGACCGTCGCTCATGACGAAGCCGGGAATGTCGGCGCGATCGTTGCCGCGCGAATCCCATTCGGATCCGCCGGACAGCATCGCCGCCTTTTCAACGATCGAAAGATCTTCAAGTTCCATGGGTTCTCCCTCGCACTAGGTGTTGCCAAAACCCGCTTTGCCGAGCCTGCCCTGTCCGCTCCGCCCGGCTGCGCTGTTTTCTTGCGATTTCCCGCTGCCGTACCGCGCTGCATCGCACCGTGCCGCACGCGGGATTTCGCTGCTAGTTTGATTGAACCAGCTTTTGCGATGCCGTCACCGCCGTATTACACAACCTGTCGTTTTGCTCGCACAATCGGCATATGGGCGCGGTGAAGAGGGTATGCGGTGGCACAGAACGTGCAAAAAACGCATCGTTCCATTTTGCAATCGATGGCAAGCGTTTCGATATGTGAATATCGTTGCAATTTCAAGCGACTCGCCGATATTGATACCTTTTTGCGCAAGCGCTATCATACTTAACGAAAGTAAGTTTTGCCAACTTTTCTTCAATGCGGAACATGCTTTGATCACTCAACGCGGAGAGCGATGTTTCGCAGCGCACAGAAAGGATAATGAGATGCGCGACCAGCAAAGCAGCGACACGAGCATCGCCCTGGACGCCAATACGGACGTCCAGCATCGTCACGATGACCCACAACTACAATCTCGTGTTCCCCACCGCCATCGTCATCGCACTGTGCGCTGGCGCGTCGGTCTTGACCATCAAGCGCATCAAGTAATTCAAACGGGACCATGCCGTCGCATATGATGACACGGTCCCAATCCAGTTCTCCCGATTTTTCCCACACTCAAAGGAGCCCCACATGGTAGACAGCACACTGTTCTCGCTGGCCACGCTCAACGCCCATCCGGCAATGAACCCGGATTCGGTGATCCAGGGCGATCATTGGCGCATCGGCCTCATCACGGACGCGCTCGTCCGTTTCGAATGGTCCGACAGCGGCCGTTTCGTGGATGACGCCACGCAGATGGCGATGGTCCGCGATTTCGGCGAAAAGCCTGAATTCACCGTCGCCGAACGTAATGGCTGGCTGGAAATCGACACCCCGTCGCTGCATATCTCCTACAACCAGCGCAAGTTCTCTCCGGAAGGCCTGTACGCAACCGTCAAGCACGTCAACGCCATCGAAAACACTTGGCATTACGGCGACGTGCAGCGCAGGAACCTCGGCGGCACCTACCGTACGCTCGACGAGGCGAACGGCCGCATCCCCGTCGATCCGGGCGTCAACAGCACCGACGGTTGGGCGATCATCGACGATTCCAAGTCGAACGTGATCCGCGAAACCGCCGAAGTGAACGGCAACCACAACGATTTCGGCACGTGGGTGACCCCGAAGGAAGAGCCGACCACCGACCTCTACCTGTTCGGCTACGGCCAAGTGTCCCCGGTGGATCGGATTGAACGATCCGCTGTAGAGGATGGTATCGGCGGTTCCGGTCTCCATCATGTCGGTGAGTCTGACGTAAGGAAAATAAACCCGGGAAAATTACATTATATCGGATATTCCCGGGAGATAACGGTTTCGTGCGTTTTACAGTCCTATTCGATAAAGCCGGCTACGGCCTTTTTGGCCTCTTCGACGGCCGTGGCCAGGCAGTCGTTCACAACGATACAATCGAATTGATTTGCGTATGTCAGCTCTTCGGTGGCTTTGGCGACCCGTTTGGCGATCATTTCCGGCGAATCGGTCCCGCGGTCCACGAGGCGTTGGTGCAGCACCTCCACGGAAGGGGGCATGATGAATACCGATAAAGCCTGTTTCCCGAATATCTTTTTTAGGTTTACGCCGCCTTTCACATCGACGTCGAAAACGATAACGTGGCCATTGCTCCAAATCCGTTCCAACTCGCTGCGCAGCGTTCCGTAACAGGTGCCTGCATAGACTTCCTCCCATTCGACGAATTCGCCGTTACCGGCCCTTTTCAAAAAATCGTCATGGTCGAGGAAATAATACTCACAGCCGTGTACCTCCTTCCCCCGCGGTGCACGGCTCGTGGCCGAAATCGAAAATTCGAGTTGGGGAAAATCCCGGAGCAGGCGGCCGATGATCGTCGACTTGCCGGCGCCCGAAGGAGCCGAGAAGATGATTACTTTACCGGTTGCGGTGGGCTGCGTCATAACGGTTATGCGGTTTGTGCGGTTAAACGTAAAATTGATCCCGGAAGCCGGTGTGCGGTTCAATTCATCGAAGAATCCGGCAGGAGGGACTGTTTCCTGCAGGAGTAGCTGTCAGAGGATATTGAGCAGCTGCTCTTTGATCTTCTCGAGTTCGTCTTTCATCTCGACGACCATTTTCTGCATGGTCGCTTCGTTGGCTTTCGATCCCAGCGTATTGATCTCGCGGCCGAGTTCCTGTGCGATGAAGCCGAGTTTACGCCCTACCCCTTCCTCGCTGCGGGCCACCTCGCGGAAATAGTTGCAGTGGTTTTGCAGGCGGACTTTCTCTTCGGTAATGTCGAGCTTTTCAATGTAATAGATCATCTCCTGCTCGAGCCGGTTGCTGTCCAGCGGGATGCCGATGGCTTCGATGTTTTCGCGAATGCGTGCCTTGATCGTTTCGGTGCGAGCCTTTTCGTAGGGTTCGACTCCATTTTTCAGGCTTTCGATTTTGTCGATGCGTTTCAGCAGGTCGGCGATCAGAATCGCCCCTTCTTGTTCCCGGAACGCTTCAATATGGTTCAGGGCCTCTTCGACGGCTTTCATCAGCGCATGGTTTTCCTCGTCGGAGAGTGTCGTGGTTTCAGTCTGCACCACGTCGGGCAGGCGCAGGATCACCTGCAGCAGGGCGGCATCGACCGCTTTGGTACCCCAGGCCATATTCTGTCCGTCGGCCAGTGCCATTAGCTGCGTGTAATATTCGTCGAAGGCCTGTTTGTTGAGCGTAACGGAATTCTGGCTCCCGGCCAACTCCACTGTAATATAGACGTCGATTTTACCCCTTTGCAGCCGTTTGGCCACTAGGTTGCGGATTTCATACTCCTGAGGACGGTACAACGCGGGTAGTTTTACCGCGAGATCGGTCTGTTTGCTGTTCAGCGAACGGATTTCGACGGTGATTTTTTTGTGTCCGAGCGCGGCTTCCGCTTTGCCGTATCCGGTCATCGATTTAATCATAACACACTCTTTTGATCGAACAAAAATAGGGAATTTTTGTTAAAAATGGGCCGGCCTCGCGAGTTGTTGTAGAAATTGGAAATTTTGTTGTGCAATTCCCGGATTTTTTAGATAAATTTGGAACTCCCCGTTTCGGAATAGAATCATTTAATATAATTACTGAGAAGCGTTATGAAAAAACACAATTTCAGCGCCGGGCCGTCCATCCTGCCCCGCGTAGCGATCGAGAATGCGGCCAAGGCCATCCTTGATTTTGACGGTATCGGTTTGTCCCTGCTTGAAATTTCGCATCGATCCGCTGATTTCGAAGCGGTCAACAACGAAGCGGAAGCGCTTTTCCGCGAATTGTTGCAGGTGCCCGACAACTATAAAATACTGTTTTTGGGCGGCGGCGCCAGTACCCAGTTTTTCCAGGTGCCTTATAACCTGCTTGAGAAAAAAGCCGGTTACGTGAATACGGGCGTATGGGCCAACAAGGCGATCAAAGAGGCGCGCCTGTTCGGCGAGACGGATGTGGTCGCCTCTTCCGAGGATAAGAATTTCAATTACATCCCGAAAAACTATACGATTCCGACCGATCTGGATTACCTGCATATCACTACGAACAACACGATTTACGGTACGGAATACAAGACCGACATCGATTCGCCCGTAACGCTGGTGGCCGACATGAGTTCGGACATTCTGAGCCGCCCGGTGGATGTGTCGAAGTACGGCCTGATTTACGGCGGTGCGCAGAAGAACATCGGGCCTGCCGGGGTGACGTTCGTCATCGTGCGCGAGGATATTCTGGGGAAGGTGAGCCGCAAACTCCCGTCGATGGTCGACTACCGCAACCATATCGCCAATCAGTCGATGTTTAACACGCCTCCCGTTTTCGCGATTTATGTCGTGCGCGAGACTCTTCGTTGGCTCAAGTCGATCGGCGGGGTACCCGCGATTCAGAAGCTCAACGAAGAGAAAGCCGCGCTGTTGTACGAAGAGATCGACCGCAACCCGTTGTTCGAGGGAACGGCCGTCAAAGAGGACCGTTCGCTGATGAACATCTGCTTTGTTATGACTGAGAAATATGCAGACCTGGCGCCGCAGTTCCTCGAGTTCGCGAAATCGAAAGGCATGGTCGGCATCAAAGGGCACCGTCTGGTGGGCGGTTTCCGCGCTTCGACCTACAATGCATTGCCGAAGGAGAGCGTACAGGCGCTGGTGGATTGCATGCGGGAGTTCGAAAAAATGCATGTGAAATAAAGTACGGGTCTCATGGGATTTATAACCACATTCCGGCCTTCCGAGCAAAAGAAGGCCGTTTTTTTCCAATCACTGATTACGATGAAAGTATTAGTCGCTACCGAGAAACCATTTGCCAAGGCTGCAGTGGACGGGATACGTGAAATTGTGCAAGGAGCGGGTTACCAGATGGCGCTGCTCGAGAAATACACCGATACGAACCAGCTGCTTACCGCAGTGCAGGATGCCGATGCGTTGATCGTCCGCAGCGACAAGGTGACCGCCGAGGTGGTCGCTGCCGCGCCTCAGCTTAAAATCGTGGTGCGCGCCGGAGCGGGATACGACAATGTCGATTTGGGTGCCTGCACATCGCGGGGCATCGTCGTGATGAATACGCCGGGCCAGAATTCGAATGCGGTGGCCGAGTTGGCTATCGGTATGATGATCTTCATGGCCCGCAACCAGTTTACGCCGGGCACCGGCACTGAAATTCGCGGTAAACGGCTGGGGATTCAGGCCTACGGTCATGTAGGGCGCCTGGTAGGACGTTACGGCAAGGCGATGGGTATGGAGGTGTCGGCCTACGATCCTTATGCAGATCCTTCGGTGTTCGAAGAAGACGGGGTGAGGGTAATGGACACGGTCGAAGCTTTGTACGAACAATCCGACTACCTCTCGCTGCATATTCCGGCGACGGAACAAACCAAAGCGTCGATCGGTTACAGTCTGCTGACCCGGATGCCCCAGGGCGCTACGTTGGTCAATACCGCCCGCAAGGAGGTGATCGACGAGGCCGGGTTGGTGAAGGCGCTCGAAGAGCGTACCGACCTGAAATACATTACCGATATTGCGGCTGGCAATCAGACAGCATTGACAGAAAAGTTCGGCAAGCGGGTTTTCGCGACCTCCAAAAAGATGGGGGCGGAAACGGCAGAGGCGAATATCAACGCCGGTTTGGCTGCCGCACGCCAGGTCGTCGGTTACCTGAAAGACGGGGATACCAAATTTCAGGTCAATAAATAGAGGATTGAGGAGAGTAACCGAATAGAGTAAGGATTACTATGGTCAGAATAAAACCTTTCCGGGGGATCCGTCCCCCTGCCGAGCATGCCGCCGAGGTGGCATCGCGTCCCTACGACGTGTTGAACTCGGCCGAAGCGCAGCAGGAGGCTACCGAAAAGTCGCTGCTGCATATTATCAAACCCGAAATCGACTTTTCGCCGATCGCGGACGAGCATTCCGACGAAGTGTATGCCCGTGCCGTGGAAAACTTCCGGGCGTGGCGCGAAAAAGGATGGCTCGTGCAGGACGATACGGAAAAATATTATGTTTATGCCCAGACGATGGACGGCCGGACGCAGTACGGACTGGTGGCGGCCTGTCATTTCGACGATTATCTGCAGGGTAAAATCAAAAAGCACGAACTGACACGCCCGGACAAGGAAGAGGACCGGATGGTGCATGTCCGCAATCAGAATGCGAATATCGAGCCGGTGTTTTTCTCCTACCCTGCCGTCCGGGAGATGGATCTGATTATCGAGGGCGTCGTGGCCGGAAATGAACCGGTGTACGATTTTGTGGCGTCCGATGGTTTCGGCCACAAGTTTTGGGTGATCGACGATCCGGAGGTGCAGCAGCGGATCACGAAGATTTTTGCCGGAATCCCGGCGCTTTATGTGGCGGACGGACACCATCGTACCGCCGCCGCTGCACGGGTCGGGCAGGAGAAAATGAAGCAAAACGCCACCCATACCGGCGATGAAGAGTACTGTTTCTTCCTGGCTGTTATTTTCCCCGATAACCAGTTGAAGATTATCGACTACAACCGGGTCGTTAAGGATCTGAACGGTCTCGCGTCTTCGCAGCTGATTGCAGCGCTCGGTGAGCATTTCACCGTCGAAAAGAAAGGCAGGGAGATTTATACTCCCGACCGGTTGCACAATTTCGCTATGTATCTTGACGGCGAATGGTACAGTTTGACCGCCAAGGAAGGTACGTATAACGACAACGATCCGATCGGCGTGCTCGATGTGACGATCCTGTCCGATTTGGTGCTCGATAGGCTTCTCGGCATTAAAGATCTGCGCACTGACAAGCGGATCGATTTTGTCGGGGGAATCCGGGGGCTGGGCGAATTGCAGCGTCGCGTGGACAGCGGAGAAATGCAGGTTGCCTTTGCTCTCTATCCCGTATCCATGAAACAATTGATCGACATCGCCGATTCGGGGAATATCATGCCTCCGAAGACCACATGGTTTGAACCGAAGTTGCGTTCGGGCCTCGTGATTCACAGTCTCGAATAAACCAGAGCATGAGATTCGCAGCGCAATGTACATTGCCGCTGCGAGGCTGGGCCTTCCGTGCATGGAGCGCAGAAAACAGCCGGACATATCGAAATCGAATCCCGCCCGTTCTTATGATAGGATGTGGCGGGGATTTTTTTGCGGGGAATCCGTCCGCCGGATAAAATGACGGAATTTGGAACGGTGTGGTTTTTATTTTGGCTTTAGCCTCATTTTCTGTGTAAAACGGGTTGATCGAAAAGGGTTAGGCATCGTAAAAATAGGTGAAATATGTAATCGTTTTTGGTCTATTCCGGTAAATTTGTAATCAAAATAGCGTAGTTATGGCTAAAATTAAAGGCACGGTCGTGATTGACAAAGAGCGATGCAAAGGATGCAATCTCTGCGTGGTGGCTTGTCCCGTGCAGGTGCTGGCGTTGGCCGGCGAGGTCAACGGCAAAGGGTACAACTATTCGCAGATGGTCCGTCCAGACGATTGTATCGGATGTGCGAGTTGTGCGATCGTATGTCCCGACAGCTGTATCGCCGTGTACCGCCAGAAATTCGAGGAGTAGCCGGCCGCCGTGGCGGCCTGAATGCCTAAATGAGAGTCAACATGGAAGAGATAAGATTAATGAAGGGAAATGAGGTGATCGCCGAAGCGGCCGTCCGGTGCGGTTGTGACGGCTATTTCGGCTACCCCCATTACCCCCACTCGGGAATATTGGAGACGCTTACTGAAATGAGGCCCTGGGAAACAACCGGAATGGTCGTTCTGCAGGCCGAAAGCGAAACCGCTGCAATCAATATGGTGTATGGAGGAGCCGCCTGCGGCAAGCGGGTCATGACCTCCTCGTCGAGCCCCGGCATCAGCCTGATGTGTGAGGGACTGAGTTATCTGGCCGGAGCCGAATTGCCCTGCCTGTTGGTCAACGTATCGCGCGGTGGTCCGGGCCTCGGTACGATCCAGCCATCCCAGGCCGACTATTTTCAGGCGGTGAAGGGAGGCGGCCACGGTGATTACCACCTGATCGTACTGGCTCCCTACTCCGTGCAGGAGATGTATGATTTCGTGCCGCTCGGATTTGAACTGGCTTTCAAATACTGTAATCCGGTCATGATCCTGGCTGACGGTGTCATTGGGCAAATGATGGAAAAAGTTGTGCTTACCCCGCAGCAACCTCGTTGGACGGACGAATATATCGCAGAAAAGTATGATTGGGCCCTGACGGGAAAATCCTCCGGTCGCGTCCGCAACGTGGTGACTTCGCTCGAACTCGATCCGGCGCAACAGGAACGGGTCAATGAAAAACTCCAGCGCAAATATGCCGATGTGCGGCGCGATGAAGTGCGTTTTGAAGCGATACGGTGTGAAGATGCGGACTACGTCTTGGTGGCTTATGGCTCATCGGCCCGTATTTGCTCAAAAGTGGTCGAAATGGGCCGTGAGGAGGGAATTAAAGTGGGCCTGTTGCGTCCGATTACGCTCTTTCCCTTCCCTACCGAGGCAATCGGCGAACTGTCCCGCAAGGTGAAAGGTTTCTTGTCGGTGGAGATGAGCGCGGGGCAGATGGTCGAGGATGTCCGGCTAGCCGTCGAGGGGCGTGCACCGGTTTGTCATTACGGCCGTATGGGCGGTATCGTACACTCGCCGGGCGAGGTGTTCGAGGCGCTGAAGTCCAATTTCCTCTCTAAAACGAAGTAAGCGATGGCAAATGTTGTTGAGATAAAACCCGAGAATCAGGTTTATGCCAAGTCGGGCCTGATTTTAGACAATACGATGCACTATTGTCCGGGATGCAGCCATGGGGTCGTGCACAAGCTGATCGCCGAAGTGCTCGAAGAATTGAATCTCGAACACGATGCGATCGGGGTGTCTCCGGTCGGCTGCTCGGTGTTCGCCTATAATTATATCGATATCGACTGGGCCGAGGCGGCGCACGGCCGTGCCGCAGCCGTAGCTTCGGCGATGAAGCGTTTGCGTCCCGACAAACTGGTCTTTACCTACCAGGGTGACGGTGACTTGGCCGCGATTGGTACGGGCGAGACGATGCATGCCTGCAACCGCGGAGAGAATATTACGATCATCTTCGTCAACAATGCGATTTATGGGATGACCGGCGGCCAGATGGCCCCGACGACACTGCTGGGTATGAAAACGGCTACGACGCCTGCCGGACGTGATCCGAAGCTGAACGGTTATCCTTACAAGATCGCCGATATGGTTAAACTGCTCGACGGCGTCCGTTACGTGACGCGCCAGAGCGTGCATACGCCAGCTTCGGTGCGTAAAGCGAAAAAAGCGATCAAAAAGGCGTTTTCGAATTCGATGGAAGAGAAAGGGTTATCGTTCGTCGAAATCGTGGCGACCTGCAGCTCGGGATGGAAAATGTCACCGGCCGAGGCGAATAACTGGATGAGCGAGCATATGTTCGAGGCCTATCCGCTCGGTGACTTGAAGGACCTTTAAGCGAGAAAATTTATGGCTAAAGAAGAGATAATTATAGCAGGTTTCGGTGGACAGGGCGTGCTCTCGATGGGCAAAATTCTGGCCTATTCGGGAGTGATGCAGGACATGGAAGTGAGCTGGATGCCTTCATACGGTCCTGAAATGCGTGGAGGAACGGCTAATGTAACGGTTATTCTCAGCGATAAACCGGTCAGTTCGCCTATTTCGCACGAGTACGATACGGCGATTATTCTCAATCAGCAGAGTCTGGATAAATTCGAGCCGTTGGTGAAACGGGGCGGCGTGCTGATTTACGATCCGAACGGTATTTCCCGGCATCCGGTACGCAAGGATATCGCCGTTTATGCGATCGATGCGACCGCCGAAGCGGCACGCATGGGAAATATGCGCGTGTTCAATACGATGATTCTGGGCGGTTATCTGAAGGTACGGCCGCAGGTATTGGTGGAAAATGTGATGAAAGGTTTGGCTAAGTCCTTGCCCGAAAGGCTTCACAAACTGTTGCCCGCAAATGAAGAGGCGATCCGTCACGGTATGGAGATCATTCGTAAGGTCGAGTAATTTACCGGGTGGAAAGTCGCAGGATCGGCTGTTTACCTTTGCAGAATAAAGAATTTAAGAATAGGGATAAAACGAATTCCGGCTTTTGAAAGCCGGAATTTTTGCAATGGTTACTGTCGGGAGTCTTCCCGGTCGCTGTTCTCCGATTCTTCTACCTCCTCATCTCCCCTCAGGCGAGGTAAACTGAGTTTGTATTTCACCGCGACGATCCGGGTGGCGATTACCGTGAGGGCGGCCAGAACTTGTGTCAGGTGCGGAGCGTAGTCGAGCCGGTAGCAGATCCAGTAGACGATCCCGCCGAATACACAGGCCATGGCATAAATTTCCTTGCGGAAAATCAGCGGCACTTCGTTGATCAGGATATCGCGCAGTACACCGCCGGCGGCACCGGTGATCGTACCCATGATGATTGCGATCCAGAAGGGAAAATTCGCTGCGATCGTCTTTTGAATGCCGACGACGACGAATAGAGCCAGACCTATCGTGTCGAAAATGAAGAAAGTGTTGTTGAGCCGGATGAGGTAACGGCCGAAAATGATCACCAACAGCAACGCCACTGCCGTGACGGTAAGGTAGATGCTGTTCAGCATCCAGAATGCCGTGGTATCGAGCAGCAGGTCGCGGATCGTACCGCCTCCGATCGCCGTGATCAACCCGACCACATAAGCTCCGAACCAGTCGAAACGTTTGGCGGATGCCAGCCGGATACCGCTGATCGCAAAGGCCAACGTTCCGAGGATTTCGATGATGGATGGAAAGGTCAGTGCCATGACTGCATGCATGTGTGTGACATACTTCGACCGGACGGATGCGGAAGCCCGATTGTGAATGCCGATGATTTTTATCAGAAATTTATTTTGGAGGAAGTGCGTGCCGGAGTATTCCGTTCCCGTTTTATATCTTCCTTATTGGCAATAATAAGCGGCGATCTCCTTGAACCCCCGCAACAGTTCGTCGGCGTGCATCCGTTTTTTCCCCGCCAGTTGCAACTCTGTGATACGGATATAACCGTCGCCGCAGGCTACTTTGAATATTTGTTTATTGTCGGAACGGATGGTGCCTGGTTGTTCCTGGTGTGGAGAGGGTTCTGGTTCGACAGTATAGATTTTCAGTATCGAGGCCGATTCACCCCGTACCAGTTCGGTCCACGCTGCCGGATACGGACTCAGGCCCCGGATCAGGTTGTTGATTTCGTTACAGCCTTGTGTCCAATCGATACGGCAGGTCTCTTTGAAGATTTTGGGAGCTCCCTTCAATCCGGTCGTTTCAGTTTGAGGCTGGGGAATCGGAGCCGTGTCGCCGGCGGCGATTTTTTCGACGGTTCGGACGACCAAGTCCGTACCTGTTTCCATCAGTTTATCGTGTAGAGAACCGACATTGTCTCCGGGCAGAATTTGCACCCGGCTTTGTCCTAAAATATCCCCTTTGTCTATCTCGTGGTTCAGCAGGAACGTTGTTACACCGGTCTCCTGCTCGCCGTTGATGATGGCCCAGTTGATCGGTGCGGCCCCACGGTATTGCGGCAACAGCGAAGCGTGCAGGTTGAAAGTGCCGAGCCGGGGCATTGCCCAGATAATCTCGGGCAGCATGCGGAAAGCGATGACGATCGCCAGGTCGGGATTCAGTGCGCGGAATGCCTCGACGAAATCCGGCGCTTTCAATTTCTCCGGCTGGAGGATCGGCAGACCGACTGAAGCGGCATAACGTTTCACGGCCGACTCCTGTACCTTGAGTCCGCGTCCGGCCGGTTTATCGGGGGTTGTGACTACCCCGACAATATTGTAGCCCTCCTCTACCAACCGTTGGAGCGGCATGACGGCGAAGTCGGGCGTGCCCATATAAACGATGCGAAGTTGTTTGCTTTCCATGATGCGTGTCGGGTCAATATTTTTGAAAATTGTACACAAATCGGCTCGGATGACGGCCTGTCCCGGTTTGATTGGGGGAACGTGGCCCGATTATCGTCCGCGTCGATATTCCCGGTTGTCTCGTCCCGGAAATTTACCGGGTTCCTATCCGGGTCGTGAGTTGCTGTGTCAGGCTACGATCTCCACCCGGTTGCCGTCCGGGTCTCCGATTACGCTTTCGAAAAAGCCGTCGCCTGTCGTGCGTGGCTCGCTGAAGACACGAAAACCGTCTTCCCGCAACCGCCGGGTTAGGCCGTGTACCGCTTCCACTGTCCCCGCGTTGAATGCGACGTGGCAAAAACCTGTACATTCTTTTGTAGCCGGCGAGGTAATATCCGTCCGGCTCATGATTTCGAGTGCGGCGCTGTGGCCGAAGCGGATGAAATAGGATTCGAAACCTTTTCCCGGGTTGACATACTTTTCGCTGCTTTCGCCACCGAAGTAGGTCACGTAGAACGACCGCATCTGTTCGAGACGCGTTGTCCAAAGGGCTATGTGTGCGATTTGCATACCGTGTGTGTTTAATGCTTGAACAGGCCGAGTTTATGTCCCATCAGCGTTTCCTTGGTTTCGAGATACTTCTCGTTGTACTCGTTGGGCGGGATAACGATCGGTACGTTTTCGACGATCCGCAGACCGTAACCTTCCAATCCGGCCCGTTTCTGCGGGTTGTTCGTCAACAGTCGCATATTCGTCACGCCGATTTCGCGCAGGATGCTGGCTCCTACCCCGTAATCGCGTTCGTCGGCTTTGAAACCGAGTTTGAGGTTCGCCTCGACCGTGTCATAGCCCTCCTCCTGCAACTTGTATGCCTTCATTTTGTTCAGCAGGCCGATACCCCGGCCCTCCTGGATCAGGTACACGACTGCACCTTTGCCCTCTTTTTCGATCATGCGCATCGATTCGTGCAGCTGGTTGCCGCAATCGCAGCGGTATGATCCGAAAATGTCGCCGGTAACGCAGGACGAATGGACGCGTACCAGTATAGGCTCCCCTTCTTTCCATTCGCCCTTTATCATTGCTACGTGTTCCAGCCCGTTGCTTTTCTGGCGGAACGGAATCAGCCTGAAATGGCCCCACTGCGTGGGCATGTCGACCGTTTCCCCCCGTTCCACGATCGATTCGTTGCGCAGGCGGTAAGCGATGATATCGGCGATCGATATGATTTTCAGGTCGAATTTTTTTGCGATTTCCAGCAGGTCCGGCATACGTGCCATCGTGCCGTCCTCGTTCATGATCTCGATCAGTGCCCCGCCGGTTTGCAGTCCGGCCATGCGCGTCAGGTCGACGACCGCTTCGGTATGTCCCGGGCGGCGCAGCACTCCCCGGTTACGGGCCCGGAGCGGGAAAATATGTCCCGGACGCCCCAGGTCAGACGGCTTGGTCTTCGGATCGACCAATGCGCGGATCGTTGCGGCGCGGTCGTGCGCGCTGACTCCGGTCGTACATCCTTCGCCGAGCAGGTCGATCGAAACGGTGAACGGCGTGCCCAGCAGCGACGTATTGTCGGCCACCTGCATGTCCAGTTCCAACTCCTTGCAACGGTCTTCGGTCAGTGGTGCGCACATCACCCCGCGTCCGTTGTGCAGCATGAAGTTGACGATTTCGGGCGTGATCTTTTCCGCAGCGACGATGAAGTCGCCTTCGTTTTCACGGTCTTCGTCGTCGACGACGATTACGACTTTCCCTTGGCGGATATCCTCGAGTACCTCTTCGACACTATTGAGCACACTCTGTTTTGTCATGGTTTTTCCGTTTTATGGCGAATATGTGATTGAAAAATGCTTTTAGTTTTTTGTAGCGCTGCGTGTACCATTCGGCATTGAACAGGTTGGAGTCGTTGGTGGCCTTGTAGGTCAGGTAAACCGAAATGGGCAGCAGGATGAATGTGGCGATCCACATGCCTGCAAACGAGCCCCAGGTACCCTCTTTGGCCATTTTTTCACCTGTAATCGTAATGATGTAATAGATCACGAAGAACGATACCGAAACGACGATCGGCATACCCAGGCCACCTTTGCGGATAATCGCACCCAACGGTGCGCCGATCAGGAAGAAGATCATGATCGAAACGGGCAGCGAGAGTTTGCGGTGCCATTCGACTTTGTATTTGTAGAGCTGCGCCAGCGCGTCTTTCGAGGTGGTTTCGTCGAAAGAGAACGATCCCTGTGCGGAACGGGCCTGCGAAATAGCCCGTTCGTAGAGCTCTTTCCTTTGCTGTACGCTCATTTTTTGCATTGTGTCCAGGACGGCGAAAGCTTTTTGGTGGGTGGGCCGGGGAATGCTGTCCGAAAGAATCGTGTTGTCGTGCGTGAAGATTTGCGATTCGATCAGCGGCTTGAACGACGCGGCGGCCGTCTCTTTGCTGACCTGCTCTAACGAGTCGATCCCGATCATCAGTTCGCGCGTATTCTTGGTTTGGCTGCTGTTGAACAGCGACATGTCGCTGCGTTCGAAATCGAATCCGGCCAACGGAATCACGCCGTTCTGCACATCGAAAATATGGTGGCGCAACGTGCTGTTATCAAACCAGGTGTAGTTACGTGATTCTTCGTAAGTCTCACCGTTGTAGAGGGTGACGAGCAGGTATTTCTTGTCATCCGACAGGGTGATGTACCCCGAGTCGGCTACCGTAGTAGTCATGTCCCCGTCCGGATTGCGCGTATCATAGATCAGGATGTCGGTGAGCAGCTTGGTTTTGGGGTTCTGTTCGCCGACACGTATACTCATGTTGTCGATTCCGTTGAAAAAGATACCGTCCTTGAATTCGATCGACTGTTTCTGCTGGCGAATGTCATACAGCAACGCATAGATTTTCTTGGTCGCATGCGGCACCAGGTTGTTGGCGACGAAGAAACTGCCGATAGAGATCGCACTTACTACGATAATCAGCGGGCGGAGAATGCGCGGCAGCGAAATACCCGCTGATTTGAGCGCCAGCAGTTCGTAGTTTTCACCGAGATTTCCCAGCGTCATAATCGCGGCCAACAACGTGGCCAGCGGCAGTCCCATCGGGATCAGCGTCATGGCGGCCCAGAACATCAATTCGCCGATCACGCTCATGTCGAGACCCTTGCCCACCAATTCGTCGATGTAACGCCACATGAACTGCATGATCAGCACGAACATCACGATGAAGAACGTGAGGATCATCGGGCCCAGATACGATTTCAATACGAGTTTGTGGACGGTTTTCATCGGGTCTTCATTCTGCGCTTGAGACGAACAAAGGTAATCGTTTTTACGGCAATAAGCGTAACGGTCAGCACAAATATTGTGGATGCGCCCGAAGGTATGTTGGTCTGGTAACTGATATAGAGGCCGGCGAATGCGCTCAGTGCGGCGATAACCGATCCGTAGAGGAGTATCCGTCCGAACGATTTGGAAATCAGGTTGCCGATCACCGCAGGGATGGTCAATAGCGAGATCAGCAGGACGATCCCTACGACGCGGATCGAAATGACGATCGTGACGGCTACCAATGTGGCCATCAGGTAGCTGATCGTCCGTGTGGGGAAGTTCTGGCTCCGGGCGTATTCCCGGTCGAATGCGACGAACAGGATAGGATGGTACATCGTTCCGAATATCAGTAGTATGGCCAGGTCGACGACTCCCATCCAGAAGATGTCAGTCCCGGTGACGCTCAGGATATTGCCGAAAAGGAAACTCATCAGGTTCGGGGCATAGCCCGGTGTCAGGTAGATGAAGATAATGCCGATGGCCATACCCAGCGACCAGAGCAACCCGATAGCCGAATCTTCACGGATCTGTTTCCGGGCGGTGAACGTTTCGATGCCCAGTGCGGACAGAACGGCGAACAGCAACGCCCCCAGTAACGGGTTGGCCCCGAAGTAATAGGCCATACCAATCCCCCCGAACGATGCGTGCGTGATGCCACCGCTGAGGAATACGAGCCTCCGGCAGACCACATAGGTGCCGATCATGCCGCAGGCCACTCCGCAGAGCAAACAGGCCAACGCCGCATGGGTGAGGAATTTGTATTGGAAAATTTCTCCGATAAAGTCCATAGCCGGAATAAGAGTTACAAAACTACGGGTTTTTCGCGAAATAATAAGTGTATTTTTGTACATTTGTCGTCCGCTTCAAAAACGATTCCAAGATGTCTCCTGTAAAAAAAGTCGGGTTTTATACGCTCGGCTGCAAACTTAACTTCTCCGAAACCTCCACGATCGCCCGCGCTTTCGAACAGGGAGGATTCGTGCGTGCCGTCCGTGGCGAGAGGGCCGACATCTACGTGATTAACAGTTGCTCGGTAACGGAGCATGCCGATAAGAAGTGCCGGAATATCGTACGTCGTCTGATCAAAGAAAATCCCGGGGCGATTGTCGTGGTAACGGGCTGTTATGCCCAACTCAAACCGCAGGAATTGGCCGCTATCGAAGGGGTAGATCTGGTGGTCGGCAACAACGATAAGGGAACTATTTTTGAACGTGTTGCTGCACTGGGTGCCAAACGGGGTGCTACCGTACATACGTGTGAGGCCGGAGAGTTGACCGGTTTTTTCGCCGCTTTTTCGAGTGGCGACCGAACCCGCTCGTTTCTCAAGGTGCAGGACGGCTGTGATTATCATTGCAGTTATTGTACGATTCCGTTGGCGCGCGGTGCGAGCCGCAACCTGCCGGTGGCCGATCTGGTGCGTGAGGCCGAAGCGATCGCAGCCAAAGGACAGCGCGAGATCGTGCTGACCGGGATTAACGTGGGTGATTTCGGCCGCACTACCGGGGAATCGTTCGTCGATCTGCTGCGTGCGCTGGACGCCGTCGGAGGAATCGACCGTTACCGGATTTCGTCGATCGAACCTAACCTGCTGACCGATGAAGTAATAGCCTTCACTGCCGGTTCGGATAAGTTCCAACCGCATTTTCATGTGCCGTTGCAAAGCGGGTGCGACCGGATTCTGGCATTGATGCGGCGGCGGTACAACACCGCACGGTTTGCCGAACGGATCGGGGCGGTCAGGACGCAAATTCCCGGCGTTTTTTTCGGAATCGATGTGATTGTCGGCTTTCCCGGTGAAACGGATGAGGATATTGCAAGATATTCTGTATTGCACGATAACGATCATTTGTTTATGTCAAAGTATCTGACCTGTCTTCCGACAAAAGAACAACTGAAAGTCGAGATAGAACGCCAGAAAGAGATTTTCTATATGCAGCATCCGGATGCAGGTGAGAATGATGGTGGGGAGGAGATTGAGGAATGAGCCATTCAGAAATAGTCAATATTGCTGTTTCAATCGTTTCGGTTATCATTGCACTAGTTGCAATATTTCAAACGAAACAACAGATTGCTTTGAGCAACAAACAGCAATTATTCGATAGACGGCTTTCGTGTTTTCTTGAGTTTAATACAATCTACAAATTATATGTATCAAATAAGTTATATTTGAAAGATGAAAGCACATTTTATCACACAAACGATTTGGTTTTTTCTTGGCTAACAAACTGTATTGAGTTAGAAGAAATGACACTCGCTGTATCAAAACCGTTACATCAAGAGGAACAAAAAATGCTGCTCACAAAATATGA
>OGOO01000702.1_pt1 | contig 36621 bp, 28 predicted proteins | sample 1552651 | NCBI WGS metagenome assembly OGOO01 (sample SAMEA2580118, study PRJEB22360) | human gut metagenome | biome: human gut; feature: human-associated habitat; material: faeces | place: Denmark | collected 2008/2010 | reverse complement strand
GGCGCGACCAGAAGGTCAGCGCCCTTTCGTTTCACGTCACCTTGTCTCAAATGCGGCCCGCTCGCTGACTTATGCTCAACCTGTGGCGCCATTTTGCCTGAAGGCATCTTGCTCGCTCTGGCGGGTTTTCGCTGTCTGTCCTCTATCTGCGGTGTTGCCCTGGTTGGCACTTAGGGACGTTCCTTTTGTGCCGGCACTTGGGGACAGTCCTAGTCGTTGGGGGTCTACCGACGCATTGGAGGTTTGCGCCTTCCATGCATGACAGCCGTCTCTTTTATGTTTCCTTTAGCCGTTGCCGCCTAGGATGGGGGTTAGTCGGTAGGAAGGGAGTGTCTATATGGACGACGCGAGCGAGCGTGCAATCGAAGAGGACATGCTCGATCAGTTCAATTACTTTGACGATGAGGATGAGGAGCTGATCGATCGTCGCGAGCCGGCACCGCTTGACTCATTTGATCTGGTCGATGAAGAGCCCGACGAGGACGAGGGCGAATCAACGGAGCCCCCACAGCCTTCGCGCCTTGACTCGCTGCTTTCGAGAGCCCCCATGCACCACGGCGTTCGTGCCGGCGCGCTCCATATGAAAACTGACTGGCACCAGATCGTGACGGCAGGCGATGAGCTTGCTGTCGATGCGCCGCTCACCGATAAGTCATCCATCATCTGCCGCACCGGCATGCTTATGCTGGCAAGCGGAACAGGTGCCTGGCGCGTGCGCGATACCATGAATCGTGTTGCCGCCGTGCTCGGCGTTACGATTCACGTCGACCTGAGTCTTCTGTCGTTTGAATGCACCTGCATCGAAGATGGCCACTGCTTTAACGAGGTTGTCAGCCTGCCCACAACGGGGGTCAATACTCATCGCATTTGGATGATGGAGAGCTTCTTAAAGGAAATCGAGATTTATGGGCGCCGGTTTACCGTGCATGAGTACCACGAGATGCTCAAGACCGTTGAGAGCTCGAAGCCCGATTACGCTCTCTGGCAACAGGGTCTTGCGGCGGCCTGTGCTTGTGGCGCCTTCGTCTTTTTGCTCGGCGGCGGCCCTATCGAGATGGCCTGCGCGTTCGTAGGCGCTGGTGTCGGCAACTTTGCTCGCTCCCATATTCTCAAGCAGGGTCTTGGCCAGTTCAGCGCGCTGACGACTGGCGTTGCGCTCGCTTGCGTTTCGTATCTGCTGGCATTGCTCGGCCTTAGCCAGGTCATTCCAGGGGCAATGTCGCACCAAGAAGGCTATATCGGCGCCATGCTCTTTGTGATTCCCGGCTTTCCCCTCATTACGGCAGGCCTCGACATCGCTAAGCTTGACATGCGAAGCGGTATCGAGCGTCTTTCGTATGCTGTGTCGATTATTGTGATGGCGACCCTCGTAGGTTGGATGGTTGCTGAGTGTGTGGGACTGGCGCCGGATGACTTCGCCCCGCTTGGTCTCTCGCCGTTGGCTCTTACGCTCTTGCGCATACTGATGAGCTTTATCGGCGTATTTGGCTTCTCGGTTATGTTCAACAGTCCGGTAAAGATGGCAGCGGCGGCAGGGCTCATCGGCGCCGTGTCTAATACCTTGCGCCTTACGCTCGTCGATGCGCCGACGATGCTTCCGTTCCTGGGCTTGAGCGTAGGCATGCCTCCCGAGGCGGCTGCATTTATCGGGGCGCTCGTATCGGGCCTTCTGGCAAGTCTGGCAGAAATCAAGCTCACCTACCCACGTATCGCCCTCACGGTGCCATCAATTGTCATTATGGTGCCGGGCTTGTATCTGTATCGCTCAATGTATTACATGTGTACCTTCGACACGGTCAATATGCTCGGTTGGTTTGTGCGTGCAGTACTCATCGTGGCGTTTTTGCCCGTTGGTCTGGGTGTGGCGCGTACGCTCACCGACCCTCGCTGGCGCCACACCAGCTAATTGGTGCAAGGGGGGCAGGTCACTTTGTACCAAATGAGTTGCGGTGAAATAGGGACTGAATTGCTGCTTAAAGGGTCAAAACAGTCCGTATTCCACCGCAACTTATGGGGTCGGGGGATTATTGGTGCCCTGCATCTCCACAAACTCAACGCTTACGAAGCGCGCGCCGTTCGTGTTAGGGTAGTTCCACCACATAAGTAGTCGCAGACGCACGTACCACGGGCGGGCGAGATGAAGTCCCAACAGCTCCATCTTGCCCGCCCATTTTTGTTGCGTGGCGTTGCGGCGTAACACAGAAAGGATTTCGCCCTTTATGCCTATCAACAAACGAGAGAGCCTGCTGTTCACCTTTATCATGTGCTTTTGCATGGTGCTCTGGATGAGCATCTACAACGTTGCCCTGCAGCATGGGGCCATCAACGGCGAGGTTGTTGCCGCCGCGTGGCTCGGCTTCCCCGTTGCCTACATTTTTGCCATGTGCTGCGACTGGTTTGTTGCCAGCCCCCTTGCCAAGGGTTTCGCCTTTAAGTACTTGGTCACGCCGGGCAAGAGCTCGCCACTTGCCATGACGCTCGCCGTCAGCTCCTGCATGGTCGTTCCCATGGTCATCATCATGTCGCTCTACGGCGCGTGCGAGGGTCTGACGCACATGCCCGGCGGCATCCTTGCGAACCTGTATTCCGTGCCCGCGATCTGGATGATCAACATCCCGCATAATTTTGTGATGGCGCTGCCGTGGAACCTTTTGGTAGCCGGTCCGATTTCCCACTTCGTCTTCCGTCGCGCCTTCCCTGTGGGGACGGTTTTCGAGGAGGAGCATGCCGAGCTCTTGGAGCAGGCTATGGCTCCTGAGTGCGAGTAGCTCGCTTAGGGATCTGCTGAGCGCGGGCGACTTGCTTGGTTGGAGCCCTAAGCGTGGATAGCTCTCTCGGCGACATCGCGGGCGTGAGCGGTGCGCATGACCGGAGGGCCCGTGCTGCTCCGTTGCCCGACGTGCTAGCGCGCAGAACAATCTGTTGGTGCATTCGGCGGCTGCTGAAGCGTTTCGGCAGCCGCTTTTTATACGGAGTTTAAATACAACAGTCTGTTGTATTACGTAGAGTGGTATATCTCTAGCAGGAAAAATGCGAGAGACGGAGCATTATGGCGTTGCTAGTAGGACTGGACGTAGGGTCGACGACGACCAAAGTTTACGCGATGCACGAGGATATGACCGAGGCGTGGTGGGGATATCGCCGCCACGGGGCGTGTCAGACAGCGAGCGTGCGCGCCATGCTCGGCGAGCTCGCCGAGCGCTTTCCCCATGAGTCGCTGCGCGTTGCGGTGACCGGCTCGGGTGCGCGCGATATCGCGACCGCGCTGGGCGCCTCGTACGTTCAGGAGGTGGTCGCCAACGCGCTCGCGATCAGCAGGTTCTATCCGCAGACGCGCTGCGCCATCGAGCTGGGCGGCCAAGACGCCAAGATGATCTTCTTCCGCACCAACGATAAGGGAGGCATCGAGGTTGCCGACATGCGCATGAACGGCTCGTGCGCAGGCGGTACCGGTGCATTTATCGACGAGATGGCAAAGCTCATGGGGGTCGGCACCGAATCGGGCGAGTTCGAGCAGCTCGCAAGCCGGGGAACGACCGTCCACGAGGTCTCGGGCCGCTGCGGCGTGTACGCAAAGACCGATATCCAGCCGCTGCTCAACGAGGGCATTCCTACCACCGACCTGGCGCTTTCGGCGCTTCACGCGGTCGCCCGCCAAACGATCGGCGGTCTGGCCCAGGGTATCGACATCGAGCCGCCGGTAATCTTCGAGGGCGGTACGCTCGCCTACAACCCCACGCTGGTCCGCGTGTTCCGGGAGCAACTGAATCTATCGGACGATCAGGTTATCGTCCCGCGCGATCCGCAGATCATGGTCGCGCGCGGTGCCGCCCTGTCGCTGACCGACATGTTCGCATCGTCCCAACCGATCGACCTTCCCGACGCTTTTGTCCGGCTGGATAAGCTCGAGACGGTCGCGCCCGCAAGCGGGGAGGGACGTCTTGCCCAGCCCTTTTTTGCCACACCTGCCGAGCAGGCGGATTTTACGGCACGCCATGGCAAAGAGACGCCGGCAAAGGGTCCGGATGCGTATGCGCCCGGAGAGACGGTGCGTGTGGCGCTCGGTATCGATTCGGGGAGCACGACGACCAAGTTCGCCCTGGTCGATGAGGCGGGTGAGCTTGTCGATTCGTTCTACGCGTCTAATAACGGCAGACCGCTCGACGTCGCCCAACAGGGTCTTGTCAGCTTGAAGAACCGCTGGGAGACAGCGGGAGTCACGCTTGCGATCGATGCCGTGGGCACCACGGGATACGGCGAGGAGCTTTTCGCGCGCGCGTTCCACGCCGACTACCATACGGTCGAGACGGTCGCGCACGCCCGCGCCGCGTGCGCATGCGTTCCCGATGCGACCTTCGTGCTCGACATCGGCGGACAGGATATGAAGGCCATCTGGCTCAACCACGGCGTGCTGACCGATATCGTCGTCAACGAGGCGTGCTCTGCGGGCTGCGGCTCGTTCCTCGAGGGTTTTGCCAAAAACCTCGGAATAGCCGTTGAGGATATCGCGACCGAGGCATTTTCGTCCAAAGCCCCCGCCGTTCTCGGCAGCCGCTGCACGGTGTTCATGAACAGCAGCGTCGTTTCCGAGCAGCGGCGCGGTAAGGGTCCGGGCGACATCATGGCCGGTCTCTGCCGTTCGATTATCGAGAACGTGTTCACCAAGGTCATTCGCGTTTCAAATCTCAACCGTCTGGGCGACAAAGTCGTCGTCCAGGGCGGCACGTTCCGAAACGAGGCGGTGCTGCGCGCATTCGAGCAGTATCTGGGCAAACCCGTCACGAGTGCGCCCCACCCGGGGCTGATGGGCGCTATCGGTATCGCCCTGCTCGCGCGCGAGGAATGCCGCAAGGGCGACGCCGGCACGTCGTTTATCGGGCTCGATGCCGTGGAGCGCTTCGAGCATCGCGAGTTCGGCGGCGTTACCTGCCGTCGGTGCAACAACCGCTGCCAGCGCGCGGTCGTGGCATTTGGCGACGGCTCGCTTTACGTCACGGGCAATCGCTGCCCGCGCGGCGGCGCCATCTCATGGGATGAGCTCGTGCGCGAGGTTCCCGCGGCGGAGGAGCTGCGTCCGCAGGGTGCTTGCGAGGCACAGGCACCCGGCACGGGGCGCGACCGGACCGCGGCTGCCCCCAATCTCTTTGTCGACCGCGAGAAGCTGCTGTTCGAGCCGTACCCCACGGTTCCCGTCTGCGGGGGGCGCGATGTCACGATCGGCATTCCCCGTGTGCTCGAGTTCTGGGACACCATGCCGTTCTGGTCGACGTTCTTCAGCACGCTCGGCTTTAAGGTGCGCGTCTCGGGACGCAGCACCAAGGCGATGTACGAGCGCGGTCTGGCGCACGTCACATCCGACACCGTGTGCTTCCCGGCCAAGCTCGTCCACGGGCACATCCGCAATCTCGTCGACGCCGGCGTCGACCGCATCTTCATGCCCATCATCACGACGGTGCCCACCGAAAACACCGCCTCTACCAGCGAGTGGATGTGCGCCGTCGTAAAGGGATACCCCTACGTGATGCGCAATTCCGATAACCCGGAGGAGCGTTTCGGCGTTCCGTTCGATACGCCGCTGTTCCACTGGTACGACGAGGGCGACCGAAACCGCCAGCTCAAGGCGTGGTGCAAGGAGACCTTCGATATCGATGCCGACCTGGTTGCCAAGGCGACCGAGCAGGCGGACCGCGCGCAGCAGACGTTTGAGAACCAGCTGCAGCTGCGCGGCAGGCAGGTGCTCGAGAACGTGCGCGAGGACGGCGGCTACGCGGTGGTGATCGCTTCGCGCCCGTACCACAACGACCCGCTGGTCAACCACGGGCTGCCCAAGCTCTTCTCTGAGCGCGGCATCCCCGTGCTGACGCCCGATGCGGTGCCGGGGGTCTGCAACGTCGATCTTTCCAACAGCCGCATCGACATCGTGAACAACTACCATGCGCGCATGCTGTCGTGCGCGGTCATCGTCGCATCGACGCCCGAGCTCGAGCTCGTGCAGATGGGCAGCTTCGGCTGCGGCCACGATGCGTATCTCACCGACGAGATCGCGCGCATGATGGGCGAGATGGGCTCCAAGGTTCCGATGATGATCAAGCTCGATGAGAGCGACGTCGCCGGTCCCATGGGCATTCGCGTGCGTTCGTTTATCGAGTCGGTCAACCGTCGTCGCGCGGAGGAGCGTGCCGAGGGCGCCCGGGTGCACGCGGTCCATCCGCTCGACGACCCGTATAAGGTCAAGTACACCAAGCGCGACCGGCACGACAAGATCGCGCTGGTCCCCAACACCTCCCATGCGTTCTGCAGGCTCATGACCGCGGCGATGCGCAATCAGGGCGTGCGCGCCGAGGCCCTTGATATCGGGCGCGAGGATGCCATCCGCCTGGGCAAACGCTATGTGCACAACGACATCTGCTTCCCCGCGCAAATCGTGATCGGCGAGGCGCTCGCGGCACTCGAGAGCGGTAAGTACGACCCGCACGACGTCGCCGTGGTGACTGGCAAGTATATCGGCGACTGCCGCCTGACGCACTACATGCCCCTGCTGCGCCGCGCGCTCGACGACGCGGGATACGACTATGTCCCGGTGCTCACCAACGACGACGTCGATGCCCACAATGCGCATCCGGGCTTCAAGCTCGGCCTTGGCCCGAGCATCCAGATCGCCTACGGTCTTCCCATGATCGATGCCCTCGAGGCCATGCTTAGGCGCATCCGTCCCTACGAGCTCGAGAAGGGCGCGGCGGACGCTGCGTTCGACCGCGCGCTCGATGAGGTTATCGAGGGCATGGAGCGCTCCGGGCTGAGAGGCCAGGCGACGGGCTTCAAACGCGCGCTTGCGATCATGGGCGCCGTTCCGTACGACCGCTCGAACCCGCATCCGACCGTTCTCATCGTGGGCGAGTACCTGCTCAATTTCCATCTCGGCGCCAACCACGAGATCGAGCGCTACCTCGAGGACAACGGGCTCGAGGTCATCGAGGCGCGCATGACCGACGTGATCCGCAAGACCTATTTCTACAAGCATGCGCAGTCGCGCGAGTTCCACGTCGACCTGTCGCTGCCCGAAAAGGCCTGGTACGCCACGGCGGACAACCTGTTCGAGCTCGCGCACGACCGTTGCGACCGCCTGGGCGCGTCGAGCCCGCTCTACGAGCCGCCGACGCGCATGCCCGAGCTCGTGCGCGCGAGCGATAAGATCCTGCACCATACGTTCGATGCGGGCGAGGGCGTGCTGATTCCGGCGGAGATCCTCGAGCACGCCAAGCGCGGCTGCCGCAACTTCGTGATCCTGCAGCCGTTCGGGTGTCTGCCCAACCATGTCGTGGGGCGCGGGCTCATCCATGCGCTCAAGGAGCAGTATCCCACGGCGCAGTTCCTGCCGCTCGACTACGATCCCGACGTGAGCTTCGCCAACGTGGAGAACCGTCTTCAGATGCTCATCATGAACGCCAAGGCGCAGGGGTGCGGTGAGGCGCATGGCGAGACCGCGTAAGGACGCCGATGCGCCCGATGCGCGCACCCGTATCATCGAGGCGTTTTGGGAGCTCATCGAGAACAACAGCATCTTCGAGCTGTCGGTTGGCGAGGTGACCCGCGCCGCCCAGTGCAATCGCGGAACGTTTTACTACTATTTTCACGATTTCGATGAACTCGTCGCCATCGCCATAGCCCAGCTGCTGCAGGATAACGAGCTCATCACCGATGCCCTCTGGCATTTTTCGAGCGAGGGCGACCTTTCGGCGTTCGACCGGCGCGACGTCCGCTGCCTGCTGCGGCGCATCGTCATCACCATGAGGGCGGGTGCCGCCGAGCAGGTCGTGCAGGGCATCCATACGATCATCATCGACCGCGTGAGAGAGATCGTCCACCCCGACGGAGAAGAGCTCAAGGCAGATTCGAGCTTTGCGGTGGGCTTTCTGGTCTCGGGCATCATGGGCTTTGTGATGGCGGTCGGCTTTGCCCGGGAGGGCGGCGAGGAGATAGACCTCGAGCAGCTGGGGGACAGCGCGTGCGCGTACCTGAGGACGGTCGCCATGCAGACGGTTGAAACGGTCGCGCAAGTCGAGGGCGTCGATACATCCGAGCTGCTCGAACGCGTCTCCAAGGAGGCCGATGCCTATCGCGCATCGCGTGCGACGAATCCCGACGTGGTGAAAGACGCCTAGGGTTTCTCTTGCGGGGCGCCTGTCGCGCATCGCGCGGTGAGTCCCGCGATGCGGTCATAACCTGCATTCATGTGAGCCGGGTTTATAGATATTCCTCCAGCTGTTAACATAGACAACCTGTGGGTAAAGAGACAAAAGCGCTGCCGACGGGCGGGCGTTTTGATTTCGATGAACTCATGTAAGGAAACGAGCATGTTAGATAGATTTACCGATCGCGCGCGTAAGGTCATGTCCATGGCCAAGCAAGAGGCGCTCGATCTTCATTCAAATAAGGTGGGCACCGAGCACCTGCTGCTCGCGCTTGCCAAGGAGGACGAAGGCATTGCCGCCGAGGCGCTGCGCTCGCTCGACATCTCCTACGATGACATCATGGATACTCTCAAAGAGGTCCAGACCACGGTTCCCGAGCCCAGTGAGGAGACCGAGGCGGCCAAGCTCGCCTTTACGCCGCTCGTCATTAGCGTGATGGAGCGTTCATTCCGCGTGGCGCGTGAGAACAACCAGACCTACGTGTCGACCGAGCACTTGCTGATCGGCATCGTCGAAGAGGGCAACGGCATGGCCATGGACATCCTCATGCGCCTGGGTGTGTCGTCCGCCTCTATCAAAAAGGCTATCGAGAAACTCACCGCCAAGGACCAGGACAAGAAGCGTCCGCTCGCCGGCGCCGGTGCTGGTCGTCCCGGTGCGGGCCTGCCGTTCTTTAGCGGCTCGGATGCCTCTCAGCAAAAGGGAAGTGGCACCGATACGCTTAAGCAGTTTGCGACCAACCTCACGCAGAAGGCGCGCGACGGCGAGCTCGACCCTGTAATCGGTCGCGATAAGGAAGTCCAGCGTATGATGGAAATTCTTTCGCGCCGCACCAAGAACAACCCGCTCATTCTGGGCGACCCCGGCGTGGGCAAGACGGCCATCGTCGAGGGCCTGGCTCAGCAGATTGCAGCCGGCAACGTGCCCGAGAACCTCATGAACCAGAATATCTGGACGCTCGACCTGCCGGGTCTCGTGGCGGGTGCCAAGTATCGCGGCGAGTTTGAGGAGCGCCTCAAGAACGTGATTCAGGAGGCCACCGAAGCCGACGACGTCATCCTGTTTATCGACGAGATGCACACCATCATCGGTGCCGGTTCTGCCGAGGGCTCCATCGACGCGAGTTCCATGCTCAAGCCCGTGCTTGCGCGCGGCGCCTTCCAGATTATCGGCGCCACCACGGCCGAGGAATTCCGCAAGTACCTCACCAAGGATCCGGCCTTTGAGCGTCGCTTCCAGACCATCGATGTCGAGGAGCCGAGCGTCGAGGACACGGTCAAGATCCTGACCGCGCTCAAGCCGCGCTACGAGGAGCACCACCATGTGCGCTATACGCAGGGTGCTATCGAGGCTGCCGCGAACCTTTCCAACCGCTACATCCAGGATCGCTTCCTGCCCGATAAGGCCATCGACCTCATTGACGAGGCCGGCGCCCGCGCTCGCATCGCCGCGAATCGCGCGCCCGAGCCGGTGCGCGAGGCCGAGCATCGCGTGGAGGAGCTTAAGGCCGCCGCGCAGGAGGCCACCGAGAGCGACGACATGAACAAGGCCGCCGAGATCACCGAGCAGCAGAAGGCCGCCGAGATTGAACTCGCCGAGGCCAAGGCCGCCTGGACCGCCGAGCTCGACGCCAGCCCGCTCACCATCGATGTCTCTCAGATCGCCGACATCGTGTCCGTGACTTCGGGCGTGCCGGTGTCCTCGCTTACCGAGAGCGAGAGCCGTCGCCTGCTGCAAGCCGAAAGCGTGCTCAAGACGCGCATCATCGGTCAGGATGAGGCTGTCGAGGCAGTTGCCAAGGCCGTGCGCCGCAGCCGTTCGCCGCTCAAGGACCCGCGTCGCCCCGGCGGCAGCTTTATCTTCCTGGGTCCCACCGGCACGGGCAAGACCGAGCTCGCCAAGACGCTCGCCGAGTACCTCTTTGGCAGCAAGGATGCACTCATCAGCTTCGACATGTCCGAGTTCGGTAGCGAGTTCGAGGTCTCCAAGCTCATCGGTAGCCCTCCGGGTTACGTCGGTCACGACGAGGGCGGCCAGCTCACCAAGGCCGTTCGTCGCCACCCGTACTCGGTCGTGCTGTTCGACGAGATCGAGAAGGCGCATCCCGACATCTTCAACATCCTGCTGCAGGTGCTGGAGGAGGGTCGTCTGACCGATAGCCAGGGCAAGACGGTTGACTTCCGCAACACCGTGATCATCATGACGTCCAACGTGGGCGCCCGCGAGATTGCGCAGGATGCGAGCGTTGGCTTTGGCACCACCGGCGAGCAGGGTCTCACGTCGAGTGAGATCCGTGGTCGCGCGATGGGCGAGCTCAAGCGCCTGTTCCGCCCCGAGCTGCTCAACCGTATCGACGACATCGTGGTGTTCCAGAAGCTCTCGGGCGAGAACCTGACCAAGATCGCGCACCTGCTGGTGGACGACCTGCGTCAGCGTCTGATTGCCAACGGCATGAACATCAAGCTCACCGATGCGGCCTACGACAAGATCGTGGCCGAGGGCACCGACCTCACCAACGGTGCGCGTCCGCTGCGTCGTGCCATCCAAAAGCTCATCGAGGATCCGCTGTCCGAGGAGCTGCTGGCCGGCGAGTGGGGCGAGGGCGATACCGTCCTGTGCGATGTGGCCGACGGCAAGTTTGTCTTTAGCCATGGCACGGGCGAGATCCCGGCACCGCGTCCGGCGGGCACGCTCGGTGGCGATACCGCTCCGGCGGCGCCGCACACCGGCAACGCCGCGCCTGTGAGCAGTGGCGTGAGCTCGGGTCCCGGCGGCATGATGCAAGCCGGTTCCGGCGCGCTGTAGGGATTAAACATACCTTGTATAACGGGGGCGTTTCCGATAAGGAGGCGCCCCCGTTTCTATTGAAATGTGCTTCAATCTGCCGTGCTATACTGAAATTGAGATTCAGTATAGCAAAGGAGTTGATATGCCTACATCAATACTCGACACGCGGCCAGTTCAGATGAACGTGCGTATAGATCGCCAGCTCAAAGAGGCAGGAGACGCCGTACTGACTCATATTGGCATGACGCCGTCACAAGCTGTGAGGGAGCTGTGGCAGTACTTGACCGAGAACGGTCATATGCCCGTCGCAAAAAAGAATGATGACGAAGTCCTGCCTGACGACATACGATCGAAGGCGAGTTCGTCCCGCGTCTCGGAAGGGGCTGCGTTAATTTCGAATTTTTATGAGCGGTTCTCGATTCAGAGGCCGAGCCCCGATGAGGCCTTTGATTACGACGAGTTATACGATCAAATGATGAGCGAGAGATTCAGCGATTGGATCGAATTATGAGCGGCGTCGGAACGAAACGTGTGCTCAAGCTGTTGATCGACACGAACGTCTGGCTAGATTACTTTCTCGCTCGTACGAATGCGACCAGGCCGATAGTCGAGCTCCTTTCTCGCGCGGCGGAAGCGGAGGATATCGTCCTCTTCTCGTCCTCCCTGTCTGTCAAAGACGTCTATTACATTCTGGGAAGGACGATGAAGGCCGACGCCCGCCGTGAGGGGGCTCTCACTCCCGAAACCATCGCCGGTGCCGACGAGACAGCGTGGGCGTGTGTTCGCCTGATTCGGCAAAAGTCGATTATTGCCTCGGTCGGTGCAGACGAGGTCTTCGACTCCTTTGTGTTCAAGTATCATCACAACGACTTTGAGGACGACCTGATGCTGGGCGTCGCCAATCGCATTGATGCCGATTACGTCGTGACGGAGGACAAAAATCTCATCAAACATACCAATGGTGTATGCATTAATGTTCAACAGGCGTTGAAGTTGGTTGAAGGGTCCAACGTCCCTTCGGCACGGCCCGTCTAACATGCTTTATCTTGATAAAGTGGCGTTTCCTCGCCGTTAGCCGATGATGCGAGGGCGCTCGGCGTTTTCGACTGGTTTATGCACGCAAAGTCTGGGAATATACAAGTCGCATGTCTTACTGTCTAACCAGTTGCGCCAAGGAGGCACCATGGACTACAAGATTACCGGCTACGAGCCCGCCCAGCTGTTCCATTTCTTTGAGGAGGTCAGCGCGATCCCCCGTGGGTCTGGCAACGAGAAGGGCATCAGCGATTTCCTGGTTGCGTTTGCCAAGGAGCGCGGCCTCGATGTGTATCAGGACGAGGTCTACAACGTTATCATTCGCAAGCCCGCATCTGCCGGTGCCGAGAATGCCCCGACCGTGATGCTGCAGGGCCACATCGATATGGTGTGCGACAAGTTGGGCTCCGTTGAGCACGACTTTACGACCGATGGTATCGACCTGGTCGTCAAGGACGGCGTCCTCACCGCTAACGGTACCACTCTGGGCGCCGACAACGGTATTGCCGTCGCTCTGATGCTCACTGTTCTCGATGACGATTCGATCGTTCACCCCGCCCTCGAGTGCGTATTCACCACTGACGAGGAGACTGGCCTGGTCGGCGCCGAGACGCTCGACAAGTCCCAGATTAGCGCCCGCACCATGATTAACCTTGACTCCGAGGAAGAGGGCGTTGCTACCGTCAGCTGCGCCGGCGGTGTCGTCGTTACCTACACCTGCCCGATCGCGCGCGAGCACAAGACCGGTAGCACCCTCACGCTCGACATCTCCGGCCTGCTGGGCGGTCACTCCGGCTCCGACATCAACCTGGAGCGCGGCAACGGCAACCTCATCATGGCCCGCATCATCGACCGCCTGATGGTTGCCGGCGAGCCCGCCATCGTTAGCTTTAACGGCGGCACTAAGGACAACGCCATCAACCGTGAGTGCAAGGCCGAGCTGGTTTACGCCGACCACGCTGCCGCCGAGGCCGCGGCCCAGATCGCAAAGGGCATCATCGCCGACGTCACTGCCGAGCTCGAGGTCTTCGACCCCGGCTTTACCTGCACGGTCGAGATTGCCGACGACGCCGAGGTCGAGGCCATGGACCAGAAGTCCGCGCTCGCCCTCATCCGCGCCCTGCGTCTTGCCCCTAACGGCGTGATTCGCCGCAACGTCGCCACCGACGGCTCCGTCGAGGTTTCCTCCAACATCGGCGTGGTTGCCACCTCTGACGACCAGGTCAAGATCATGCTGTCCCCGCGCTCTTCGATCACCTCGCTGCAGAACGAGTTCAAGGACCGCCTGCAGACGCTGGCCGATGTCCTGGGCTTCGACGCCAAGTTTGAGTTCGAGTATCCCGGCTGGAGCTATGCTGAGCATTCGCCGGTCCGCGACGTCTTTGTCGAGAGCTATCGCGAGCTCTTTGACTCCGAGCTGCGCATCGAGTCCATTCACGCCGGCCTTGAGTGCGGCCTGTTTGCCGAGGCCCTGCACGGCCTGGACGCCATCGCCGTGGGCCCGACGCTCTCCGATGTCCACACCCCGGACGAGAGCATGGAGCTCGCTTCTGCCGAGCGCTTCTACGAGCTGCTCATCGACGTCCTCAAGCGCCTCGCTGCGTAAAGGTTGCGCTAGCAGCGGTCCGAGCCACGTGCTGGTGGATTGCAAATGACATTACGTAAGGGGCACCCGAGCTTTTGCGACGGGTGCCCCCTCTCTTCTTTTGGGAAATGGGAGATTACGGACACCTAGCCCATATCCGCCTTGATGAGGTCGAGGGTGCGCTGGCAGTTTTCGCAGACGGGGCCGAGCATATGCTCGCGCAGGTCCGCCATGCCGGGCAGGTCGGCGTATTCGTCCATGACCTCTTCCATGCAAATAGGTACCTCGTAGGCGAGGTCCATCATGGTCGCAAAGCAAAACTTCTCGGATAGCCCGGCATCGGTGAGCGCCGCCTCCAGCGCGGGGTCGCCCATGCCGTGGTATCGGCGGATAGCGCCTGGGCCGATGCGCCCCACACGATTTTCGCCGCCAACACTCATGGCAAGGCGCGCTCTTCGCCGCATACGTTCGTATGCCAGCCCCGATGCAACGTCATACATACGGGCCATCATAGCTGTGCCGCCGTTTCCAAGAAGCAGGGAATAGTTCTTCGCATGCGCGTCCGGTGCGCCGATGATGGCGTTAAAGAAAAGTACCTGCGTAAACAGATACAGGTTAAGTTGATGATGGCTCGTATTGACGAGGAGTTCCTGAATATCGCGTGCGGTCGGGCCGCCGTCTGCCGTGTACTTTTGAGCGGGCATCACTCCAAGGGCCTGACAGAGGTCTTCTTGGTGTAGACGCATGATTGTTCCGTCTTTGGCTTTCACACGGTCATAGCGCTCAACAATGAGGGCGGGTTCGTCCTCAAATAAGCGATACTCAACGTTCGCCGTTGCGATACCCGCGCGCTGGGCGCTTTTCATGCAGACAAACTCATTAAGAGCTTCAAGTTTAAATCCGATAACGCCATTTTTGAAAATATGCGTCGTGGGCGAGGAACCTACGCATTCGCACCAGCGACCGTCTATGAGCGCGAGCGCGAACTTGCCCTGGTTGCCTCCAAGTGACCAACTTTCATCTAGGCCCATCCACGATGCCTCGCGGTCATCCCTGATCGACTTGAGACGCAAGGCAATCTCGTGGTCGTCTATAGGGCGGTATTCGCCAGTGCGATGCAAGACGGCGTCGATATCTTCTTCGGCGCAAAACTGCACTCCGCCCGGACAGTCGAGTCCGATATGGCTGAGCAGCGCAACGGGATTATTGGGCCTGGCGTCGAATTCGGCGGCAATCGCTTTTCGTTGGTCCTCGCTGTCGGGCAGAAGGCCAAACAAGTACGGATTCATGACCCGTTGGCCGTATGTGCGATTTGATACGGGAATGTTGGTCGATAGGGCTGGCCCGTCATAATCTTGATCGTAGGCAAAACTGACTAGACCGCTCTCATCTTGCATGAGCGTTCCTGCGGGTACGCCGCAAATAATAGTCCGAAGCGTTCTTCTGGCCATTGGCTATCTCCCTTCGGGCTTGGTTTGGGCAGATGCGTTTGCGGCAATCGAGACTCCGAGATTGGATATGGCGAAATCGGCGAAGGCCTTGTCGTAGAGCTCGGACGTAAAGGGGGCGTCTGCAAGAACCGGAATGGCGGCGCAGCGACGGTGGCTATGAGAGGGACGTTGAGCGTGATGGCACCTGGGGGTGCTACGAGGTTGCAAATCAGCATGCGGGGCGTCGGCTGGCTGCTCATGTTTCGTGTCGGCGATATTCCCTTGAGCAACGAGAGCCAGTCCGAGGGCACCGAAAACCGCCAGCAACTTGTCGAGTCGAATGCCCGTGGCATCTCCCAGCTCGAGCGATGCGAGCAGGCGCTCCGAAACACCGGCTTTTTTAGCGAGGGCGGCACGGGTGATTCCCTGCGCCTCGCGTGCCTGGCGCACGTAGATGCCAGCTTGGCGCGGTGTGGTGATGGGAAGGGCATCCACGGCGATCTCCTAACGTGCAGACTTTTGCATCCTAGTATGACATGCAAAAGTCTGCATGAAAAGGCCTCATGCAAAACTCTGCATGAGGCCTTGCCCGGACGTTTAGTTTTGAAGGGTGTTTTACAGCACCAAAATCCCCAGGTGCTCCAGCAAGATCTTAAGCCCGATAAGGATGAGCACGACGCCACCCACGATGGTGGCGGGCTTTTCGTAGCGCGCGCCAAAGGTGTGGCCGATCGCTACGCCGGCGACGGAGAAGATAAACGTTGTGACGCCTATAAGCGATACAGCGGGCACGATGTCAACCGAGAGCGCGGCAAATGAGATGCCCACGGCTAGGGCGTCGATTGAGGTGGCGATAGCGAGGATCAGGTACTCGACCAGGTCAATCTTTTCGGCATCCTTGCCGTCGCCTTCATCCTCGTCCTCGGTAAAGGCCTCCCACAGCATTTTGCCGCCGATGAAGGCGAGCAGGATAAAGGCGATCCAATGGTCGATGGGTCCGATGATGCCCATGAATTGACTGCCGAGCGCCCATCCGATTACGGGCATACCGGCCTGAAAGCCGCCAAAGAACAGGCCGAGCACTACGGCGACCTTAAGGTTGATCTTCTTCATGCCAAGGCCCTTGCAGATGGAAACGGCAAAGGCGTCCATCGAAAGGCCAACGGCGAGCAGCACGAGCTCTGCGAGTCCCATAGTCTGGCTCCCTCTCTGCGGGCGGGCCCGCGTGTACCTCTTGGGGGAGCAACAAAAAAGACCCGTGGCGTACGCGTTGCGCGCACAACCACGAGTCTCGTTCATTAAGGCAAGCCAGACCGCATCGGCCAGTATGTTGACTTGCCGCGCCACCGGAGGCGAACCCGGTCACGCGACTACTCCCTCATTCATGTGATTACCGATGCTACCACATAAGCAGCCCATTTGGGTTGGGCTCTCAGCGGTGTTCGCTCATTCTGTAAGCATCGGATTTCGCGAGCGCCACGGGGACAAACCGTGAGAAACTATTTAGCGTTTATGGAGCGTATACGATGGGAGCGATGCCTTGGATAAGAACGAGCTGCAAAAGCGTATGGAACAGGCCATCCGCCTGACGGCACCTGGTCAGCCGATCCGCACCGCCCTTGACATGATCATCGCCGGTCACCTTGGTGCCCTCATTTGCGTCGGCGATACCGAAAACGTGCTCGCCGCCGGCAACGACGGCTTCCCGCTCAACATTTCGTTCACCTCGAACCGTCTGTTCGAGCTTTCCAAGATGGACGGTGCCATCGTCATCGACGGCGATCTTACCCAGATCCTGCGCGCCAACTTCCATCTCAATCCCGATCCCTCGCTTGCCACGAGCGAGACGGGCATGCGTCACCGCACCGCCGCTCGCATGTCGGTGCTCACGGATGCCATCGTGATCTCGGTCTCGGCCCGTCGTGCCGTTGTCAACGTGTACGTTCACGGCAAGAGCTACGAGATCCAGCCCGTTACCACCATCATGAGCTCGGTCAACCAACTCGTCGCCACGCTCCAGACCACCCGTCAGTCGCTCGATCGCTCCCTGCTGCGCCTGACGGCCCTCGAGCTCGACGACTACGTTACACTCGCCGACATTACCGGTATTTTCTCGAGCTTCGAGATCATGCAGCAGGCAAAGACCGAGCTTAAGGATTGCATTGTCAAGCTGGGCAACCAGGGCAAGCTCGTGCAGATGCAGCTCGAGCAGCTCGCCGGCTCCAGCATGGATACCGAGTACGACCTGATGATTCGCGACTACGCGAGCGACTCCTCCGAGGCAAACGCCGAGAAGATTCGCGCTGAGCTTGCCCGTATGACGCCCAAGGACCTGTCCGACCCGCAGCATGTGGCGGCGGTTCTGGGCTACGACGACCTGGACGAGGACTCCGTCATGACGCCGCTGGGCCTGCGCACGCTTTCGCGCGTGTCCGTCGTGCGCGACGGCGTGGCCGAGAAGATTGTCGACGAGTACGGCTCGCTGCAGGAACTCATGGACGACATCAGCGAGGACCCGGAGCGCTTGGGCGACTTTGGCGTTAACAACCCTGCCATTCTTGCGGACTCCCTGTACCGCATGAAGGGCACCAAACAGGGGAACGCATAATGGCGCCCGTATGCGCCGTGGTCGTTGCCGGCGGCAGCGGCCAGCGCTTTGGCAACCCTGGCGGCAAGCAGCTCGTTAACGTGGCGGGCCGTCCGCTCATGAGCTGGTCCATCCGCGCATTTGACCGTAGCGATAAGGTCGGCCACATCGTGGTGGTGTGTCCTGCCGAGCGCCGTGCCGAGATGCGCCGCCTGGCCATCGACCCGTTTGACTATGACACGCCCATCAGCTTTGCCGATGCCGGCGATACCCGCCAGGATTCCACCCGTGCCGGCGTGCATGCGGTTCCGGCAGGCTTTGAATACGTCGCCATTCACGATGGCGCTCGGCCGCTCATTACGACCGAGGCCATCGACCATGCTATCGACGTGCTCGTGAGCGACCGTGCCCTCGATGGTGTCGTGTGCGGCCAGCCCGCCATCGACACACTCAAGATTGTCGATGGCGACAACATCGTCGAGACGCCGCCACGCGAGCTGTACTGGGCTGCGCAGACGCCGCAGATCTTTAGCGTCGACGCCATGAAGCGCGCTCACGCCGCGGCGATTGCCGAGGACTTTATCGGTACCGACGATTCATCGCTGGTTGAGCGCATGGGCGGGCGCGTCCGCTGTGTCCAGAGCCCGCGCGATAACCTTAAGGTGACGGTGCCCGAGGACCTGCGTCCCGTAACCGCGATTCTGCTCGGTCGCATGGCCGAGGGAGAGGACCTTCCCCATGTTCAGTAACCTGCGCATTGGCCATGGCTACGACGTCCACCGTCTGGTGGAGGGGCGTCGATGTATCATCGGCGGGGTCGACATTCCCTATGAGCGCGGCCTGCTGGGCCACTCGGATGCCGATGTGCTCGCGCACGCGCTGGCCGACGCCATTCTGGGCGCCTGCCGCGGGGGAGACATTGGAAAACTGTTTCCCGACACCGATCCTGCCTATGAGGGCGCCGACTCGATGGTGCTGCTTGCCCGTGTGATGGACTATGCGCGCGAGCTGGGCTTTGAGTTTGTCGATGCCGATTGCACCATTGCCTGCCAGCAGCCCAAGATCACCCCGCACCGCGATGCCATGCGCGCCAACCTCGCCCATGCTCTGGGCGTTGACATCGAAAACGTGGGCGTCGCCGCCACCACGACCGAAAAGCTCGGTTGGGAAGGCCAGGGCGAGGGAATCGGCGCCTGGGCCGTCTGCCTGCTACAGAAAACCGTTAAGGAGTAACGAATGCGTATCTACAACAGCGCTACCCATAAAAAGGAAGAGTTCCAGCCCATCGAGTCCGGCAAGGTCCGCATGTATGTGTGCGGCCCCACGGTTTACGACAACATCCACATCGGCAACGCCCGTACGTTCATCAGCTTTGACGTGATCCGCCGTTGGCTCATCGCGAGCGGCTACGAGGTCACGTTCGCCCAGAACCTCACCGATGTCGACGACAAGATCATCAAGCGCGCCAACGAGCAGGGCCGTACGGCTGCCGAGGTCGCGACGGAGTTCTCCAACAAGTTTATCGGCGTCATGCGCGCCGCCAACGTGCTCGATCCGGATGTGCGCCCCCGCGCCACCAAGGAGATCGGCCCCATGATCGCCATGATCAAGACGCTTATCGAGCAGGGCCACGCTTACGCAGCCGATAACGGCGATGTGTACTTTGCCGTGCGCAGCGATCCCAACTATGGTCAGGTCTCGGGCCGCAATATCGACGACCTCATGGTGGGTGCGCGCATCGAGGAGAACGAGGACAAGAACGACCCGCTCGACTTTGCCCTGTGGAAGGCCGCCAAGCCCGGCGAGCCCAGCTGGCCGAGCCCCTGGGGCGAGGGTCGCCCCGGTTGGCACACCGAGTGCGCCGCCATGGTGCATCGCTACCTGGGCACTCCGATCGACATCCACGGCGGCGGCTCCGACCTTGCCTTCCCGCATCACGAGAACGAGTGCGCCCAGGCCACCTGCGCCTGGCACCAGGGCTTCTCCAACACCTGGATGCACACGGGCATGCTGCTGGTAGACGGCGAGAAGATGTCCAAGTCGCTCGGCAACTTCTTTACGCTGGCCGAGGTCCTCGAGCAGCACTCCGCTGCCGCCCTGCGCCTGCTGATGCTGCAGACGAGTTATCGCTCGCCGCTCGACTTCTCCTGGGAGCGCCTGGAGGGTGCCGAGAACTCGCTCACGCGTATCGCCGGCACGGTCGAGAACTTGCGCTGGGCTGCAAGCCACGCGACGGCCGATGCCGATGCGGCTGCCGCCGAGGCGTTTGCCGCCAAGGCCGCTGAGACCCGTGCCACCTTTAAGGAGTGCATGGACGACGACTTTAACACCGCGGGTGCCATGGGTGCCGTCTTTGGCTTTGTGACCGAGTGCAACCAGTACCTGGAGCAGGCGGGCGACGCTGCCGACAAGGCCGCCGCGCTTGCCGCCGCCGACACGCTGGCCGAGTTGCTCGATACGTTTGGCGTTGAGCTTCCCGAGCCCAAGGTCGAGCTGCCGCTGGGCCTGCTGGGCGTTGCCGCCGGTTTGGTTGCCTACACGGGTGACGATGTGGACGAGGCAGCTGCCAAGATTCTCGAGGCTCGCGCCGAGGCCCGCGCCGCCAAGAACTGGGATCTGGCCGATGCCATCCGCGACCAGCTCAAGGACCTGGGCCTGACGATCGAGGATACTGCCGCGGGCACTCGTATTAAGACTCTCTAGTATTTGTCGACCGTTCGAGGTGCGGCAGATTGCCTTGAAAGAGGAGGGCATAGACCTGGTGGTCATGCCCGACGATTGAAAGGCAAGGTGCCGTGGCTCGGACGGTCGATTCTTGTTTGTTATCTATTTAAGGAGGTCGCTTTATGGCCGACAATCGCAAGCGCGCGTCTCGTGGCGGCAAGCAGGCTGCTTCTGGCTCGCGTCCGATTCGCCGTAATGACCGCGCTGCCGCTCCCAAGGGTCAGCGCGAGCGCACCCAAGCAGCGCGTCCGCAGCGCGAGCGTGGCCGCGACAACGTTCAGGCTCCCAAGGGCGAGTTTATCGAAGGCCGTCGTGCTGCCGCCGAGGCGCTACGCACCGGTTTTCCCATCAAGTGCGCGCTCATCGCCGAGGGCGGGGAGCGCGATGCTGCCCTGTCGCGTTTGGTCGATGACCTCAACGCTTCGGGTGTCCGCATTAAGTACGTGCCGCGTGCACAGCTCGATGCGCTGTCGAGCCATGGCGCTCACCAGGGCATCGCACTCGAGGTAGGCAACTTCCCCTATGCCGATGTTGCCGATATTCTCGACCGCGCGGGCGACGGTCCGGCGCTTGTCGTGGTGCTCGACCACGTGACCGACGACGGTAACTTTGGCGCCATCGTGCGCTCCGCCGAGGTCGTGGGCGCGGCCGGTGTCATCATTGCCAACAAGCGCGCCGCCGGTGTGACCGTTGGCAGCTACAAGACTTCTGCCGGTGCTGTCATGCACCTGCCTATCGCACAGGTTCCCAATATCGCCCGTGCGCTCGATGACCTCAAGGCCGCTGGCTTTTGGGTGGGCGGTGCTTCCGAGCACGCCGAGGGCAGCTGCTGGGATGCTCCCTTCGAGGGCCGCGTGGCGCTCGTCATGGGCTCCGAGGGCGACGGCATCTCGCGCCTGGTGCTCGAGAAATGCGACTTTTTGACCAAGCTTCCCCAGCGCGGCATGACCGAGAGTCTCAACGTGGCCCAGGCGACCACCGCGCTGTGCTTTGAGTGGCTGCGCCGCAATGCCGGCGAGCTCATGGGGGAGGAGTAGCGCATGTCCAAGAAGAACCGCGCCAAGTCCAAGGCCAAGCGCTTTGGCGAGGGCTCGGCCAAGCCGATTGTTTCGGCCGCGACCTATGGTGTGGGCGGCAATGCGTTTGCGCAGGCCATCGCCGATCCAGTCTCGACGGTGCACTCCAATAAGCCCGAGCTGCTGGTGGTCGACGGCTACAACGTGATCCACTGCACGCCGCGCTACGAAAAGCTCGTCTACGACCATTCCGACGATCCGTATTCCAGCGACGTTCACGATATGGCGCGCACCGCCCTCATCAACGACGTTGCCGCGTTTGCCCAAGGCCGCTACGAGGCCGTAATCGTGTTTGACGGCGCGGGCAATATCTCCAGCGAGCGCCCCAACCTGCCGGCCCGTGGCGTGCGCATCGAGTTTTCGCCGACGGGCGTCTCTGCCGATACCGTGGTGCAGAAGCTCTGCATCGAGGCACGCGAGGAAGGCCGCGCGTGCTCCGTGGTGTCGAGTGACGGCACGATCCAGGCCGTCGTCATGGGCAAGGGCGTCACGCGCATCTCGAGCCGTATGCTGGTGGACGAGATCAAACAGATCGATAACGACGTTCACGAGGCCGAGGAAGCCCCGCAGATCAAGATGACTCTGGGCAGTCGCCTGAGCCCCGATGCCCTGGCCAAGCTCAAGGCTCTGCGCGGGAGGTAGGGGAGTTGGCGGAGCGATGCTGTCTCGCTAACTCCATTCAGCGATGTCGATCATTCTTTCGAGGCGCCATGTTAGCGCCTCTTTTAGATAAGGCAGTCTTGCTGTAAGAGCGTCGTTTTTGGATAGGATTTCGATTGCCTCGTCAACGAAACCCTCGAGCTTGTCGTCGTCAAACCAGCTCATATCCTCAACAAGCAGCATTTGTTTGGCGGGGCTTGAATGAAATTGTGCGCTGGTAAAACTGTGCTCTCCCGCCCTAAGCTCCTCTAGTGATATGTTGCACCAGAGCGATGAGCCCGAATCGAAGATGGGGGCAGGTCTGCAGGCTAGCGTGTTGACGTTTCGCACAAGGCCAAAGTTACGCCAATGACGGTCATAGTTGGCAATGATGTCGTCGCACACGATCATGCGGTCAAGGGCATCCTTGATGCCTGTTACCCCGAGCTTCTCGCAGTTTGCTACATATCGCTCGTAGTCGGTTAGTCTTTCATCTGCGTTTGCGTACTGGTTTACATAGAACGCAGGGACATACTCTTCTTCATCAGTTAAGAAGACATCGCATATACTCAGGGCGGAAGTGCCCGTGCCCTCGATCGAGTAAGGCACATAATCGCAGGCGTTTAGGATGCGACGATGGAGCGCGGTCGCTACCAGCTCGTTATATGGTTCTTGGTTCAGGTGCGCTCCTGCCTTATGCAGAATTCGACGCCCACCCTCGCATGTCCAATACTTCTGAAGGTTGCCGTCCGAGGTGTTATCGGGCTTTGCGGCGGCTGCTTTGCCCTCTGGTGCGAAGGGTGCGATGGACAGAGAGACGTCGTCAAAAGCATTATTGAAGAAGTTAATATCCTCCCACGCGAGACCGGAATCTTGGGGTCTAATCCAATACTGGTCGGATAGGGAGAGGCCGAGATTTCGCTGGATGAGTTCGTCGGGAACATCGACTGCTGCTTCTGCCAACAGGGATGCAAGCCCAATGCGCGCGAGCGGGATACCGCGGCCTCGCCACCAAATGCGGAAAGAGTCGAGCGACACGGGACTATTGGGGCCAAGTACTCCAATAGGGGCGTGGGTATAATCGATGTCGGCACCGATGTGGGTAAAGTCTTTTCGCGATGTGCTGTAGACCAGCTGGGCGACTTCGTGCGTGCGGTTCATGAGGGTAAACGTAATCTCGCTTTTTCCATGGCCTCGACGGGGGCGTCCCCCCGCTTTGGTCACGGAGCGGAGTCGTGCGTTGACACTGTCTTTGTCGATGAGCCATACACCAGACGCCTTGCGTGCCTCAAGTGCTCCGTTTTTTATGAGCTCTTGCACCCTGCGCGGGGTGATGTCGAGTAGCTCTGCAGCTTCCTTCGTGGTCAACATCGTGAAACCCTTCGCCAGAACGAATAGTTTTATCTATTCCATTATAATTAAAACTATTTGTTCTGACGAATAGTTTTAAGATGTGGTCGGTCAAAGGGTCTGTTGCGCCGTGCCCCTAATTCCTTTATTCTTAACAGGCTTCGCGCGAAAGCGCCAAGTGTGCCAGTGTGGCGCAACGGTAGCGCAACTGATTTGTAATCAGTGGGTTGCAGGTTCGATTCCTGTCACTGGCTCCATGAGAGTTTCGGGCTCTGTTCCCTTGTGGGGCAGGGCCCGTTTCTTGTATGTGCCGGAATCGAACCTGCGAGGGCGCGAGCGTCAAGCGAACGCGGAGCGTTCGTAGCGAGCGGGCAAGGATGCCGGCAGGCATCCGAAGCCGGAGCGGATTCGCGAAGCGAATACGCGGACTTCCTGTCACTGGCTCCATGAGAGTTTCGGGCTCTGTTCCCTTGTGGGACAGGGCCCGTTTCTTTTTAGGTAGGCGCCTACGTGGTCTGGCTCCATTTTCCCGTCACCTGCAATAACCAAGCAATGCTTGGTCGTTGGATATAGCTTTGTAAAAGAGAATGGAGTCAACAAAGCCAACGAAAGGAAATCGTTGGCATAGGGTCTACGGAAAGGAAAAAGACCATGATTTACTCTCTTTGCGACATTGCCGGCAAGGACAGGGCAACAAATAAGCCGATCATCAGCATCCGTGCCATGGATATGGAGATGCAGCTACTGCGCTACTTTCGCGATTATGGCTTGGATAACGATCCGGATTGGCGCGAGTCCCTCGATGTCATTCTCGAGTCGCAACGAGAAGACGGTTGTTTTCCTCTGAGCAGCGATTGCCATATGCCCAGTGATGCACGTGTCGATTTTCTCTATCGACCTACGTACGCTTGCTGCCAGATCATGATGCGAGCTCTGCTGGGTGGAAAGCTATCGAACGAGCAGGGGCAACGCGTCAAAACTGCCCTGTCTCGCGGCCTTGCTTTTTCCTGCGGGCGCGGCCTTAATGGCCACGGTATCGAAGATCTTGAGCGGCAGTGCGAGGACGTTGCCGATTTTGGCCATGCGGGGATTACGGAAATAGCTGAGCGTTATCCCATGCTGTGCCCCGAGTTTTTCTCCCTTATTAATAAGATTGGAGACGAATACGTTGAGCGCATCGCCAATGGAGATGTGATTTACTACTTTGGATCAAATCTTGCACAGAAGATTTTGACGGCGGCAGAGTCCCTGGGCCGGACCAATTTGTCGCTCGACAAAATCCAACGCTATCTTGAGATGGACTCGAAGAGAAAAAATCGATAGGTTAAAGATTGGAAAGGCGGGCGCCGCCAATGCTGCTTGGACAGTACATAAAAAGAAACATGCCAGATGCGGTCGAGCTCAACGATATGATTTCCCGTCCAGGCGAGGGATATGCTATTAGCCAGATGGCGGTAGCGCCCGTCGACACGGGGGCCTTGCGGATGCATGTCAAGGCGTATGCAAATGGACCCGATGGTCCATATTTGGAGGGACGCCTAGCGCTCTACCATCAGGTGCACGAGCTTTTTGCGCTGCTTGCAGCTGAGCCGTCTAACAAAGGCATGAAGGGCTACGAACTCAAGGATTCCTTTATTGGCGGTGAAGAGGCGGACTTGATTATGCTCACCGTTTCCCACGAAGAGCGCTCGCAGGAAGACATCGCCTATAACGTTTTGCTGTGCAGCAAGAACGCGGTGGGGGAGCGCCGTGCCAGGATTCGCGATGGCGTGCGTATCGGCGGCATGTGCGTGGCCGAGGAGTTTGGGTATCGCGGCGAATTCAGGTCCTCGGTACACCCGCTGGCGCTGCCGCTCAATTTGAGCGAGGTCTACGTGCTTATGGATGCGCTGGCTGCCTATGAGCGCGGATGCAGCCGGTTTGATCCCCATGGTAGGACGGCCCGGCGTATTGCAGGCATGATCAAGCGCGAGCTGAGCGGTTACGCTAAGGAAAAACTTGGTTCGCGTTTGGAGGGGATGGGCTTTGCTCAACTGGAGGAGGTCGACCCCATGTTTGTTCCTGATATTCCAGGGGATAAAGTGCCTGAGGGCAGATCTTCGCAGGTTGCCAATTGGCTCTTATATGAAAAGGCTGGTCGCTGGGCGCGTGTGTGTCTTGCGGGTGGCGGGAGCGTGCAAGGGATTATCTTGCCGCGAGCTGAGCTTGGGCACTTCTTTGCGAGTCGTCCACAAGCGGCGAGGGACGATGCAGCCCAAGCGGATTCACGACCCAAGTGTGTCGTCTGGCGAAGCGATGATGACTACGACGTTATTGACTGGGCAGATGTCGTGGATGTAAGGCGAGAATAGATAAATGTCTCGATCTGTAACACGAAGGGGCGGAAAACCGTTCGTACTGTTACAGAATGAGACGTAAGCCAGGGTCTCTGCGAAACATCTCGATCTGTAACAGATAGGGGAGAAAATGTTCTCTAAATGTTACAGATAGAGACAAAGGCGGGAGCGGGCCCAGCCGTTTACCTTGAGCGTGGATTTCTGGACGTACGAGCGTGGAAAATCTACCGCCTAGTGAATGAGCGTGGATAATCTGCCACTTTGGGTTCGAAGCCGTGCTAAAAGAGGGAGATTATCCACGCTCGATTTCAAACGGGAGATAATCCACACTCGTCCGTGCCGGAAAAGCTCGATCGCGACCTATGTAATAGTGCGAGAGGGTCGTTATCGAAGGTCGATGCTGTAGGCGTACTCCACCGTGCCAAAGTGTTCCCTTGGGAAATGTCACCAGCGTAGCGAAATCCACCGCCCTTCATATCTAAACTCAACAAAAACGCAGGTCAAAGGCATATAGATACGCCCGGCACCGTGTATCTAGAGGTTTTCGTTGACAGCCCCCAAGGTTGCATCGTATTATCTTTTTCGTTCGCGGGGGCGGCGGTCCAAAAGACCAAAGAACCTGCGGATACTTGAACGATTGGGAGTTTGCCCGAGTGGTTAATGGGGACGGGCTGTAAACCCGTTGGCTCTGCCTACATAGGTTCGAATCCTATAGCTCCCACCCGTCAAGTGCCTGTATAGCTCAGTCGGTAGAGCACTTCGTTGGTAACGAAGAGGTCACCAGTTCAAGTCTGGTTGCAGGCTCCATCCGGCGGTGTAGCTCAGTTGGTTAGAGCACACGGTTCATACCCGTGGCGTCACTGGTTCGAATCCAGTCACCGCTACCATAGGTAACACGGTGGCTTCTCAATAGTATGTTGAGAGGCCACTATGGTATAAAGGCAAAGTCCCGTCCGGGGACGACCTGTTAAGAGGAGGGCTTTATGGCCAAAGAGAAGTTTGAGCGCACTAAGCCGCATGTTAACATCGGCACCATTGGTCACGTCGACCACGGCAAGACCACGCTGACCGCCGCCATCACCAAGGTTCTCTCTGAGACCGAGGGCTGCAAGGCTGACTTCACTGCGTTCGAGAACATCGACAAGGCTCCCGAGGAGCGCGAGCGCGGCATCACGATCTCCGTCTCCCACGTCGAGTACGAGACTGCTGCCCGTCACTACGCTCACGTTGACTGCCCGGGCCACGCTGACTACGTCAAGAACATGATCTCCGGTGCTGCCCAGATGGACGGCGCTATCCTGGTCATCGCCGCTACCGACGGCCCCATGGCTCAGACCCGCGAGCACATCCTGCTCGCCCGTCAGGTCGGTGTTCCCTACATCGTCGTCTTCCTGAACAAGTGCGACATGGTCGACGATGACGAGCTCATCGACCTCGTCGAGATGGAGACCCGTGAGCTCCTCTCCGAGTACGATTTCCCTGGCGACGACATCCCCGTCATCCGTGGTTCCGCTCTGGGCGCTCTCGAGGGCGACGCCAAGTGGATGGACGCCATTCGCGAGCTCATGAAGGCCGTCGACGAGTACATCCCGACGCCTGCTCGTAACAACGACCTCCCGTTCCTGATGGCCGTTGAGGACGTTATGACCATCTCCGGCCGTGGTACCGTTGCTACCGGCCGTGTCGAGCGCGGTGAGCTCAAGCTCAACGAGCCCGTCGAGATCGTCGGCATCAAGGACACCCAGAACACCGTCGTTACCGGTATCGAGATGTTCCGTAAGTCCATGGACTTCTGCGAGGCTGGCGACAACGTCGGTCTGCTGCTCCGCGGCATCAAGCGCGAGGACATCGAGCGCGGCCAGGTTCTCTGCAAGCCCGGTTCGGTTACCCCGCACACCAAGTTCACCGGCGAGATCTACGTTCTGACCAAGGAGGAGGGCGGCCGTCACACCCCGTTCTTCGATGGTTATCGTCCTCAGTTCTACTTCCGTACCACCGACGTTACCGGTACGGTCAAGCTCCCCGAGGGCACCGAGATGGCTATGCCTGGTGACCACATCACCATCGAGGGCGACCTCATTCACCCGATCGCCATGGAGGAGGGACTGCGCTTCGCTATCCGCGAGGGTGGCCACACCGTCGGTTCGGGCATCGTCTCCACGATCATTGAGTAAACTAGCTCTTTGATATAGCTGACTTAGAGAACCCGGCACTATTAGGGTGCCGGGTTCTTTTCTACGCGGGGCTTATTCCCTGTCGATTGCGCTTCGCTCACCCTTAAGCCGAGCGTGAGGGATCGATTAGATCTCGTTGGCTTCATTGATGTGTTCCAAATATGAATGGATCCAGCGAGAACCAATTGATTCGAGGTTTTCATTGACAGCACTTACGTAGAGCTGATAAAGTAACAACTCGTGCCCGTACGGGGCGGATATGAAAGGTTCAGGATACATGCGTACTCTAGTTACTCTTGCGTGCACTGAGTGCAAGCGCCGCAACTATACGACCACCAAGAACAAGTCGACCATGCCTGATCGTATGGAGATCAAGAAGTATTGCCCCTGGTGCCGTCACCACACGCTGCACAAAGAGACTCGCTAGTCTCTAGTTACATACGCCAGTAGTTCAATTGGTAGAGCATCGGTCTCCAAAACCGAGTGTTGAGGGTTCGAGTCCTTCCTGGCGTGCCAGTCATTATTCCGTAAGCTCCCATTTGGGGGCTTACGGTTTACTCATGTATAAGCGCATTGCGCGGAGGTAACCCAAATGGCCAACAAGAAGAACAAGAAGAAGGCACAGCAGCAGGCGCCTGCCAACAACGCTGCCGCCAACTCCAAGGTTGAGGCCAAGAAGGCCGTTGCCAAGAAGAGCGAGAAGGCTGCAAAGTCCAAGAAGAACGAGAAGCCCGGCTTCTTCGCCCGCACCAAGAAGTATTTCGCTTCGGTGAAGTCCGAGATGAAGCGTGTCACGTGGCCCGATAAGAAGGAGCTCGTGAACTATTCGGTCGTCGTTTGCGCTTCTCTGGTCGTCGTCGGCGTCGTCATCGCTCTGCTCGATGCTGGCTTTGGCGAGGCTCTTGCTCTGTTCTCCGGATTGAGGGGCTAAACCATGTCTAAGCGTTGGTACGTCGTTCACACTTACTCTGGATACGAGAACCGCGTTAAGTCCGATCTCGAGCATCGCATCGAGACTATGGGCATGCAGGACCGTATCTTTGATATTGAGATTCCTATGGAGCGCGTCACCGAGATCAAAGAGGGTGGCAAACGCGAGACCAAGGATTCCAAGATCTTCCCGGGTTATGTCTTGGTTCGCATGGAGATGGATGACGATGCTTGGACGTGTGTTCGCAACACGCCCGGCGTCACTGGTTTCCTGGGCGGCAATGGCAAGCCCGCTCCGCTTTCCCGCGACGAGTACAATAAAATGACTCGTCGTCCCGGTAAGGGCGATTCGCCCAAGCGTACGTCGGTTGATATTGAGGTCGGTACGTCCGTCCGCGTCACCGATGGCCCGCTTACCGACTTTGATGGCAAGGTCTCCGAGGTTAACACCGAGGCAGGCAAGCTCAAGGTCACGCTGATGATCTTTGGCCGCGAGACGCCGGTCGAGCTCGACTTTAACCAGGTCGCCGTCATCGCTTAAGTTTTCGTCCGTTCGCGCGAGCGTGCTTCTTCTGTGACTGCTCATCTCAGGAGTGCTTCTAACACGTGCGTGCTTACGATATAGCAAGTACTTCACACTCGTGATTCGAAAGGAATGACCATGGCTGAGAAGAAGGTTGCCAACGTCATTAAGCTCCAGATTCCTGCTGGTGCAGCTAACCCCGCTCCTCCCGTCGGCCCCGCCCTGGGCGCTGCTGGCGTGAACATCATGCAGTTCTGCCAGGCCTTTAACGCTGAGACGCAGGACAAGAAGGGCGACATCATCCCCGTTGAGATCACTGTCTTCGAGGATAAGTCCTTCTCCTTCATCACCAAGACCCCGCCAGCGGCTCACCTCATCAAGAAGGAGCTGAACCTCAAGTCTGGTTCCGCTAAGCCCCAGGCCGACAAGGTTGGTCAGCTCTCCCAGGAGCAGCTCACCAAGATCGCCGAGATCAAGATGCCGGACCTCAATGCCAACGACATTGACGCCGCCAAGAAGATCATCGCCGGTACCGCCCGTTCCATGGGCGTCACCATCGCTGAGTAGCGATTTCTTATGGTAACGACGGGTGCTCCGACCGGGGCGCCCGTTTAATGTGTGCAATAGGGCACACGATACGATGTGGGAGGGCTCACGCCCGTTTAACCACAGGAGGTAATGCACATGGCTAAGCATGGTAAGAGCTATAACGCCGCTGCTGAGAAGATCGACCGCGCCACGCTCTACACCCCCCTTCAGGCTGCCAAGCTCATCAAGGAGCTCGACACCGCCAAGTTCGACGAGACCGTCGAGGCCCACTTCCGTCTGGGCGTCGATACTCGTAAGGCCGACCAGAACATCCGCGGTTCCATCTCCCTGCCCCACGGTACCGGCAAGACTATTCGTGTTGCCGTCTTCGCCGAGGGCGAGAAGGCCCGCGAGGCCGAGGCTGCCGGCGCCGACATCATCGGTTCCGACGAGCTCGTCGCCCAGATCCAGAAGGGCGAGATCAACTTCGACGCCGCTATCGCTACGCCGAACATGATGGCCAAGGTTGGCCGCATCGGTAAGATCCTTGGTCCCCGTGGTCTCATGCCGAACCCCAAGCTCGGCACCGTGACCATGGACGTCGCCAAGATGGTCTCCGAGCTCAAGGCCGGCCGCGTTGAGTATCGCGCCGACCGCTACGGCATCTGCCACGTGCCCCTGGGCAAGAAGTCCTTCTCCGAGCAGCAACTCGTCGAGAACTATGCTGCCCTGTACACCGAGATCCTGCGCGTCAAGCCCTCTTCTGCTAAGGGCAAGTACGTCAAGTCCATCTCCGTGTCTTCTACCATGGGCCCTGGCGTCAAGGTCGATCCCGCTATCCAGCGCGACTTCCTGGCTGAGTAACTAACGGTTACTGCCTGAGCAAAGCAAGCATTGCTAAAGATACCCGGTTCTGTCTCGTGCAGGACCGGGTTTCTTGCTATCGTGTCAAAACTACCTCAAAGGGGACAGTGCCCCCTTTGAGGTAATTACCAGGGTGTTCTAGCGGTTGAGGACTCGATGGCCTCGTGGCGCTTGAGCTCACGGCGCATGGTTTGCGAATTGAGCCAGGCTGCCTGCCAGCCACGGATGGGGTAGCGCGTCTGGTCGAGCTCAAACTGCGTATAGCCGCTGGCGTTGATGATCGTTGCCCCGCATGCATGTTGACGCTCACGCTGAAAGTCGCGACCATAGCATTGGTGCACATGCCCGTGCACCATGTAGTCGGGATTCCAGGATTCGAGCGCTGCGTTAAAGCATTCAAATCCTCGATGTGGCAGATCATCCAGATCGCCCATGCCGGCGGCGGGCGCATGGGTCAGCAGGATGTCGCAGCCGCCGACCATCCTCACTTTGCGTGACAGCTTGCGCACGCGCTTGGCCATCTCGCGCTCGGTGTACATGTTGGCGCCATCTCGGTAGCGCATGGAGCCGCCAAGCCCCGCAATGCGGACGCCGCGATACACGTAAACGGAGTCTTCTACACAGATACAGCCGCCTGGTGCATGACGCGCGTAGCGGTCATCGTGATTGCCGCGCACATAGATGAGCGGTCTGTTGATGACCGTAACCAAAAACTCAAGATAGTCCGGGTCCAGATCGCCAGCGGACAAAATCAGGTCGACACCCTCAAAGCGTTCCTTACGAAAGCACTCCCAAAGGCATCGTTCTTCGTTATCGGCTATGGCAAGGATTTTCATAGGGCGTGGACCTTCGGCTCATTGTTGGGCTGCGGAATGGTGCCCACCACGTTGTCGGCCAGCCAGTCCATCTCGACGATTTGCGTGCTCGGAAGCGGAGGAAAGCCCTCGATCTGCACCACGCCGTCTTGGCTATGGAGCTCGCCGCCAAATGGATTGATGGAGCCCTCGACGATGCCATTGCGGAGGAGCTGAACAAGCTTGCGCGTCTGATAAGGCAGGCCCGGAGCGTAGCGAATGTCGATAACGCCCGAGCTCATGCCGTACCAGTAGTTGACGGCGCGAACCTGGCTGTCGTCACTGGTCTCATCCCAGGTGCCATGCAACAGGCTTCTCACGATAAGCTCGTAGTATCGGCCCCAGTTCCATACCGGCATGGCAATGCCGGTAACCTTGCCATCGACCAGGCGGTGAAGTCCGTAGGCCGTGGGGTCCTCCAGCGACTTTGACATGTCGGCGCCGGTCATGACGCTCACACCTTCTCGGCACATGGCCTCGGCAAGGCCTCCGGCGGGCACATCGCCCCAGGTCAGGATAATTTGCGCGCGGGGGTCGAGTAGCGAGGCTCCAATCGCAAAGGCGTTGATCTCGCTTAGTGCGCCCGAGGCGAAGACCGACGCGTGGTAACCGATGCGATGGTTGTCCGCCATGCTGGCGGCAAGGGCGCCCAGGAGGAACTTGGCCTCGTACATCTTTCCAAAGTACGAACGGACGCTTTGGTGGGGAAGGCCGATAGAGCAATTGAGGAACCGAACCTGGGGATACTCAACGGCTGCCCTGAGCGTGTATTCCATCAGGCGGTGCGAGGTCGAGAAGATGACCTTGTCTCCATGTTTGACAGCCGTTTCAACGGCGGCGTAGAACACGTCCGGATCGTGGCAGTCCTCGAACGCCTCGGTGCGCACGATACCGCCAAAGTGCTCATCGAGATACTGACGCCCTTGGTCGTGCAGGCTGTCCCAGCTCGACGTCGCACAGGGGAACTCATGGATAAAGGCGATGCGCAGGGGGTTGGCCGCCGAATAGACGGTCTTGCCCATAAAGAAGTTGAGCACGCCGGAGGTGGACTTGGCGGGCGACTCCTCCTCATCGACGCTCGGTGCTTCTACAAGATCGACCTTGTCCTCGTCATTTTTGCCTGCGATGACCAGCTCGCGCCAGATCTTGCACAGGCGGTTTACGACGATATCCGTCGGCGTATCCAGCAGGCGGTCCTGGTTGTACACATTGAGGTAGACGAGCATGGCGTCGGCAGGCGTAATGTCCAGGTGGTCGCCGCCCGCGCGAAGGTAGGCGCGCTTAAAGAGCAGGAAGGTGTGGCGCAGGTAGTCGACCTTTTTCTGCGGCCATTTTTCGATAAGGTCCTGACCGAGCATCTTGGCGAGCGTCTCATAGCTTCCCTCACGCGAGAACTCGATCTCGTATAGGGGGCAGACGCGCCAAAACGCGCAGAACTCACCGTATAGGCGGCTTTCGACGGAATCCCATGTGCCGGGGTAGAGACGGGTAATCTTGGCAGAAACCGTCGGGGCGTCCAAGAATTTGAGGACACTGACGCGTTTGTTGCCTTCCTGGACATAGAACCGATGCATGAACTCGGTGACGATGACAGGATCGCGATAACCCTCGGTCACCTGGATGTCGTAGAGGCTGGACCACTTGCGGGCGAACTCGGTGCTAAACGGCAGCAAGGGCATAAAGTTGCATGAAAAGGCGGACTGACGGCCCTTGGTAACCGTGCCGACGACCATTTCGAGCGGAATGTCTCTCAGGCCGACATTCTCTCGCTGGCCTAAGGGGAGCTGAGCAACCAAGCTATCGAGGTCCGTAAGGTACGGATGCTCGCTTTGACTAATGGCGCGTCGACGTCCCTGCTCGCCGCGCTTGCGTGCTTGACGATAGGCCTCTTCCATAGTTTTGCTCCCTTAGTCGTTTAAACAACTATATGAACCATGGTACCACGAAAGAAAACCACCACAAAGGTGCCTGTCCCCTTTGTGGTGGTTTAGGCGATGATGGGGGCGATGGCGCGGATGCAGGCGTCGGCGGCGGTGAAAGTGGTACTGTCGTCGCTGACGATAAAGATGATCTTGCCCTTAATGCCAAAGTCGCCGATCTCGCTAAAGAGCACGTAGGGTTCCTTGTCAAAGCCTGAGATGGGCGAGACGGCCGTTTTGGTGGCGCTGACGAGCTCGTCTGCTAGCACATCGAGCGATGCCCATTTGGAGGGGTCTTTGACCGCGACTGGGACGGCCACGCGCCCAAAGGGCATCAAATGCACGAGTGTGTTCTTGGAAATGTTGGAGTTGGGGACGATGACGGTCTGCCCGCAGGCATCTTCGATGGTCGTGTGGCGCCAAGTGATGTCCTGGACCACGCCCGACACGCCGCCGACCTCGATATTGTCGCCGGGCTTGATAATGCCCATAAAGGTCACCTGCATGCCGCCGATAAGGTTTGATAGCGTGTCCTGAAAGCCGAGCGAGATGGCGATGCCGCCGACGCCAAGAGCGGCGACGAGGGCGTTTGCGTTAATGCCAAAGCAGTTGTCGAGGATAAAGCTGCCGCCGATCACCCAGATGACGGCGCGCGCGATATTGATGAAGATACTCGATGCCGGAAGCGGGTTATCGTCGCGGTTGAGTAGGTGACGCAGAGTCTTGGATGCGACCTTGGCGGCGACGGCGGTGCCTATCGCCAAGATGACGGCCCAGATGGTGTTGTGGACCCACCGTTGCTCAAAGAAATGAAGAATCGGCTCAAACAATTCCATGTAGGGAAAACCTCCTAATGATCATTCAACCATGATACCCACCAAAAAGCCCGTCCGATCACATCGGACGGGCTTCTGTGCTCGATATAAGGTTTGCACGGAGGGGCTGCAAGGCCCGGCGGTGTAGCTTAGCGGCGGCGCATCCAGATAATGCCGAGCATGATGACGATGATGCCGCCGATGAGGCATGCGCCGACCACGGCCAGCGTGCGGTCTCCCGTTGCGACAAGCTTGCCGGTTGTCTTCTTGGCGCTGGTTTTCGTGGTCGTAGTAGTCGTGCCGGGCTTGGGCGAGGGCTTAGGCGTTGGATTCGGATTGGGCGTGGGGTCCACGGCTGCGGAGCTGAAGCTGATGGTGCCGGCGAGCCCGGCCATCTTGTTCTCCCAGTCGCTCTTCCCGATCAGCGCTTTGATCGCCGCCTCGCATGTGCCCCACTCGGTGCGCTTGGTGGCATTTGCGAAAGTGGGAAAGTCGGTCGTGTTGGTAATGATGTAGTTGTTGGTGGCGACGGTGTAGTTCTTGGCGGGATCGAGCGTGCTGCCATCCTTGGTGAGCGTGGCGCTCACAATGCGCTTGCCTTCGGGCTGCGTCCAATCAATCGTCACGTTAATGCCGCCAAAGGAGAGAACGCTGCCAGAGTCATCGCGCCACTTGTACTTGTCTTGCGCCTCCTGCTCGGTGTGGCCGGCTGCCACATAGGCTTGCTGAAGCTCGTAGCTGTCGTTGCAATCGTCGCTGATCTGCAGTGAGTGCTCAAGCGCTGCGAGGAAGTTTGCGCCGGTCATGCCCCAGGTCTCTACGGTGTTGCCATAGGGCGAGATGGCGACGACGTTGCCGGCGGTCACATCGCCCGCCGCGATGCCGCCGCGGATGCCGCCCGCGTTTTCGATGGCGAGGTCTGCCCCCGTCAGGGCAAGATAGGAGCCGCAGATAACATGCCCGATGGTCTGGGCTTTGGTGGCGTCGCCCGCTTTACTGGGACGCAGATCGGTGGTGCGCACCATCTCCCAGCCATGCGTACCCGCGGCGTCCTCGCCGTAGAAATAGTTGGTGGAGGATGTGCCGAGCACCTTGTTCGATTCGCTTTCAAAGGCATCGTCGAGTGGCTTGATTTTGTTGTTGCGAACCTCGTCAAGGATGTTCTGGTTGTTAGGGTCTGCCAAAAGGTCGTCGACGTCCTTGGCGGTGTAGAGCTTCTCGTCGCTGTCGCCTGCGGAGACCGTCACCATGTCGTCGTTGGTGGTTTCGGTATCCCTGGTGTCGTACTCATAGGGAATGGAAAGCAGACCAACCTCGGCAAAGGCGCTGCCTGCCTCGACGACGCGGACCGGCTTGCCGTCGGCCCCCGTCACGTTTTCGTCTAAGTTGATGTGCTCGTGGCCCGCGACCAGTGTATCGACCCCAACGAGCTTTGCGGCAAAGGTCTTGGCGTTGAGCGTGTGCGCGATGCAGACGATAACGTTGCAGCCCTCATCCTCGCGCAGTCGCTTGGCCTCGGCATTGATGGCGTCCGCCGCACCCGAGAACGACGTGCCCGCGACCAGGTCCGCGCGTAGCGAGGAGCCCAGCGACTCATCCATGGCTCCGACGACGCCGACCTTAATCTTGTAGTTAAACGTGGGGCTGCCCTCGCCGTCCTTCCAAGTGCGATTGAGCGTCTTGGTGATGCTCGAGCTCCATACGCCGTTCGAGGACGTTGCATTCGCGCAGAGCATGGCGAAAGGTGTACTGGTGGCACCATTGCCGGCCATCGTGCGAAGCTTGTCCGCGCCGTAGCTCCAGTCATGGTTGCCCGGTGTGGTTGCGTCGTAGCCGTTTGCGTAGAAGGTGTTCATGAGTTCGGCGATGCTCTTGCCCTCGCTCATGGTGGCAAAGGACTGCCCGTGGAAGGTGTCGCCTGCATCGAGCAGAAAGTCGGGGGCGTTGCTTTGAGCGCTATAGAGAACCGCCAGCCCGTCAAAGCCAATGGTGCCCGTGCCCTTGCTTGCGTTGTAGCTGTACTTGTAGCTGCCGTGGATGTCGTTGGTGTGCATGACGGTTACGGCGCCGTCAATAGCGACGGGCAGGTTCCCCGCGAAAGCGAGGCTTGGGATGCCTGTGAGCGCGCCGGCAAACAACGCGGCAGCTAACGCAAGGCGGGGGAGTCTTTTCATGGCTGTCTCCTTACTCTTTAACAAAAACCACCACAAAGGTGCCTGTGAACTGCGCCCCGAAACTTGGACTGAACAAATAGCGACTACGCCGCAAGGGCC
>OGOO01000675.1_pt1 | contig 37690 bp, 34 predicted proteins | sample 1552651 | NCBI WGS metagenome assembly OGOO01 (sample SAMEA2580118, study PRJEB22360) | human gut metagenome | biome: human gut; feature: human-associated habitat; material: faeces | place: Denmark | collected 2008/2010 | reverse complement strand
ATTTTGTGCATCTATGAAACAAAAAGTTACACGAACGCATCATTTTTGTTGTCAAAAAAAATATCTCCTTAAGATCTATGGTAAAATAGAGTTGTCTAAAACTATCAACCATCTACCTGAAAGGAGATATAATCTTATGATAACAGATAAACAGCTCACTCTGGCATCTTCCTCTTTTCGCAGAGTACCTTACTCTACGATTAAGTGTACTGATTTATACCAAATATTTACTTAATTTTACAAAATATCACATAACTTGTCAACACATACGGCGTATTTTTTTGTAAATATTAAACAATAAAATTGTATATAAATTAATTATTTATTTTGTTTGGTCAATAGCCATTAATTTAAAAACAGAATGTTCTACAGGATTGGTTGGTTCTGTGGTGTTAGTGATTTTATTAATATTTTTTAATCAACATTTTAATGCAAAAAACTGGTTAATTATTTTAGGAATATCTGATGTGATTTTTGTTTTTTTTAATACTATAATATTATCACAGCCAATAGTTCAATATTTTATTACAGATATTTTAGGAGAAAGCTTGGATTTACATGGGCGATTGCAGATGTATACAACGGTAATCCCTGTTTTTTTAAAACAACCTTTGTGGGGATATGGTTGTAATAACTATTATCCTGTATTGTATTCATTAGTAAAAGCACCAAATGCACAAAATGGTATTTTAAATTGTATGATTCAGTTTGGTATTATAGGAACAATAATTTTGGTTATTGTATTATTTTTGATGTTAAAAAAGTCAGAAAATGTAAAGGAGTGTTATCCTTTGTATGCATTGATTATAATGATGACAATTATATCTTCGGTTGAAATTACTATAGATATTTATTTTATTTTTTTCTGTACAACAACTTGGGGATTAGCTATGCAGAAGAAAAGGGAAATTGAAAGAAAAAGAAAGGAGATATAATGATGCAAAAATCATTAGCACAGAATGCATTATTTAATATGCTTTATAAAGCATTAACAGTAATTTTTCCACTTGTCACAGTTTCATATGTTTCACATATATTAGGGGCTTCAGGAATTGGTCAAGTGTCATCAGCTCAGAACTTTGTTACTTATTTTACAATGGTAGCTTCGTTAGGTATACCAACATATGGAGTTAGAGCAATAGCAAAAAAACGAATACATAATAATAAAAAGTTAACTGATGAAGTGTTTTCTGAATTGTTTATAATTAATGCATGTGCCACTACAATTAGTTTAATAAGTTATATAATTATTGCAGCTTTTTGGATTAATTGTACGGAACTTAATATTATATTCTCATCATTAATTATACTTAATTATTTAAACATTGAATGGGTATATCAAGGATTTGAAGAATATAGATATATTACTATTAGAAGTTTTATAGTGAAAATTTTGTCTTTGTGTTTGATGTTACTATTAATAAGAAAGCCATCAGATATTGAGATTTATGCAATAATTGTGTGCTTTGGGACAGCAGGAAATTACATTTTCAATATGTTTAGATTAAGAAAGTATGTAAGATTTACAATAAGCAAATTAAATCTTATGCAACATATTAAGCCAATTATTGTATTATTTGCATCTGTATTAGCTATTGAACTCTATAGTTTGATGGATGTTACAATGTTAACTCAATTGACGGCTTCCGAAAATGTAGGATATTATTCTAATGCCGTTAAAATTGTTAAAATGGTAGCTAACACATTTACGGCCATTGGTGCAGTTTTATTACCAAGATTAAGTTTATATTATGCACAAAAAAATAATAGTGAATTAGAAAAAACGATTTCTGATTTTTTAAGGGTTATTTTATTTATTTCAATACCAAGTTGTTTGGGAATTTTAATGGTAGCAGATATGGTAGTGAGTATATTATTTGGAAATAGTTTTATGCCAGCTATTACCACATTACGTATTCTTACACCATTAGTAATTATGATGCCGCTTTCAGGTGGAGTTTTTGGTCAATTATTATTAACGACAGATAATGAAAACAAATTTTTAAAAAGTGTTGTTATAGGAAGTGTTGGAAATATTATTTTGAACATGTTATTAATTCCTGTTTTAGCACAAAATGGTGCGGCAATTGCATCCGTAGTTACAGAAGCATTAGTAACTATTCTTATGATTATACAATGTAGAAAAATGGCAAATATAATATTAGATTATAAATGTTTAGCATCTATTATTTTTTCGGCTTGCTTAATGTGTGGTGCAATTATTATTGTAAAGAATTATTTAGGTGTAAATGGTTCTTTAATAGCACTAATAATAGACATTGTTGTAGGTGTAATTTTTTATTTAATTGGATTAGTTATAACAAAAAATGATATGATAACGACTATAATTGATAAAATAAAGAGGAAATAGGGTATGAATACAACACTAATCATCATGGCAGCCGGAATCGGCTCCAGATTTGGAGAAGGAATCAAACAGTTAGCTCAGATGGGACCGAATGGAGAGATCATCATGGATTATTCCATTCATGATGCAAAAGAAGCAGGATTTAATAAAGTAGTCTTTATTATCCGCAAAGATATTTTCAAGGAGTTCGAGGAGATTATTGGAAACAGGATCAAAGAACAAATCGATGTAGAATATGTATTTCAGGAAGTTGACAACACATTGGGGTCAGACCCTATGAAATACCGATAAAATGAATGAACATATCCTAAAAGTTTTCTAAAGAAAGTATAATATGAATTTTTAGCGAGTACTTGAGTCAGCACCTATGAATATAGCTGGTCGAAACAAATAATCATAAGATAAATATACGAATCTGTATGTATTAAGGGATACCCAGTTAAAGCAATGTAAGCACAGTAAGGAGAGATTATGAAAACAACATTACTTATCATGGCGGCCGGAATCGGAAGCCGATTTGGAACAGGAATAAAGCAGTTGGAACCGGTCGATGATGCTGACCATATTATCATGGACTACTCAATCCATGATGCGATTGAGGCTGGCTTCAATCATGTGGTATTTATCATCCGTAAGGATATCGAGCAGGAGTTCAAAGAGGTTATCGGTGAGCGTATCAAAGCTATCTGTGCTGCCCATGATGTGACGGTGGATTATGCTCTCCAGGACATTAACGATATTCCGGGGACGTTACCGGAAAGCCGGACAAAGCCGTGGGGAACTGGACAGGCTGTGCTTGCTGCTAAAAATGTGATTGATACACCGTTCATCGTCATTAATGCAGATGATTATTATGGCAAGGAAGGCTTTAAGGCTGTCCATGAGTATCTGGTAAATGGCGGTAAGTCTTGCATGGCTGGCTTTGTGCTGAAGAACACGCTGTCTGATAATGGCGGTGTGACCCGTGGCATCTGCAAGATGGACGAGAATGGGAACTTGACAGAGGTTGTGGAAACAAAGAATATCGTGAAGACTGCAACTGGAGCAGAAGCAGACGGAAAAGTGATTGATGTTAATTCTCTGGTATCCATGAATATGTGGGGATTGAGATCCAGGGGTCTGACCCTATGAAAATTTTATAAATTTAATGACTGGCATCTTCCGGTGCCAGCAGTATCCGGGGTCTGACCCTACGAACACAATATGAACGAAATTTGATGAATTGTCAGAAAAAATGTAAGCGCTTAATTCTTGGGTAACTATACACCTGCTGTTTTGCAGCTCATAATGAATGATAGTAAATAACTTTTTACTCCATTCCGCTGATAGGATGTGTACCATTACTATATTTGGAGGTTTCATTATGAGCAGTAAACGTACCCCAGGGCGATCCCTGGATGAATGGATGGAACTTGTAATCCAGTGCCGGCAAAGCGGTCTTTCCGCCGCACCAGAATATTCAATCAAATTGCACCATATTGTTTGATTTGTCCACATAGAGATACATCTATTAAATGGGGACAGGGTGTAAATATTGGTATGTTTTCACGACTTGCTTGTATTAATGAAATTTCTTTAGGAAATACTGTTCTTACGGGTCCCAACGTTTTTATCAGCGATCATAATCATGCATATGAAGATGTAGAAAAACCTATTTCTGCACAAGGTAATATTGGAAACAATAATAAGGTTATTATAGATGATGACTGTTGGATTGGTACAAATGTTGTAATTTGTGGAAATGTTCATATTGGAAAACATATAGTAATTGGAGCTGGAACTTTCGTCGATAAAGATATTCCTAGCTATTGCGTTGCGGTGGGAAATCCAGCAAGAGTTGTAAAGAAATATAATTTTGAGAGAGGTGAATGGGAGAAAGTTTAAGTAATTAATTGTGAATTTACGTGCAAATAAAAATGGTTTATTTCCCAAGATTCGTGAAGAGTCTGTACAATCGTGAGTTAAATCTGTTGGAAGTTTACGTAGAATTTTTTTAGAAAAACTATATAGGGAGAAAAATAAGAATATGAAAACAACATTAGTTATCATGGCCGCCGGAATCGGTTCTCGATTCGGCGGCGGAATCAAACAACTTGCTCCGGTTGGTTTAAATGGAGAAATTATCATGGATTATTCTATCCATGATGCAATAGAAGCAGGCTTCAACAAAATAGTTTTTATTATCCGTAAAGATATTAAGGATGCCTTTAAAGAAGCAATCGGTGATCGTATTGAAAAGATTTGTAAAGATCTTGATGTAGAGATTGCCTACGCATATCAGGAATTAAATGAACTTCCAGAAGGTGTGGAGCTTCCAGCAGGACGTACCAAACCTTGGGGAACAGGACATGCTGTTCTTGCTTGTAAAGAAGTTCTGCATGAGCCATTTGCAGTTATCAATGCAGATGACTACTATGGAAAAGAAGCATTTGTTAAGCTTCATGATTTCCTTGTAGGTTATATGCCGGAAAAAGCGAATCAGTTCTGTATGGCAGGTTTCATTTTAAAGAATACTTTAAGTGAGAATGGTGCCGTTACCAGAGGAATCTGTGAGACAAATGAAGAAGGCTATCTCACAGCAGTACATGAAACTTCCAATATTGTCAAGACTCCAGAAGGAGCAGCAGTAGATAATGATGGCCAGCTCACTTCAATTAATGCAGAATCCTACGCATCTATGAATATGTGGGGACTTACACCGGAATTCATGCAGACTTTAGAAGATGGATTTAAAGAGTTCTTTGCAAATATGGGAGACAAAGATATTCTGAAAGCAGAGTATTTACTGCCAATCTACATAGATGAACTTCTTCAGGCAGGTAAAGTTTCTGTAAAAGTGTTAGATACGAATGACAAATGGTTTGGAGTAACCTATAAAGAGGATAAAGACTATGTAGTGAAATCATTTGCCAAGCTGATAGAAGATGGTGTATATCAGAAGAATTTATTTGAAGATTTGAAATAAATAATAAAGGAGAACGATGGGAAGTAAGATAATCGAAATATTTAATAAAATAGCATATAATGTATTATCAGCACTTTATCAGCCCTTTTGGGCTGCCGTTCTCCTTGCCTTTTTAACAATGTTCTTATATTTATATGGTAAGGAGCATGGGTGGAAAAAGAATAATTTTATCCGAAATATGTTTGCAACATGGTGGAGAGCATTTAAAAGTTCTTCAAATTTTCGCCGAACATTCTTATTAGCTTTTTATACAGCAATGATATTACTCCGAACAGTTTTAAATCGTGAGATATGGTTTGATCCGCTTGGAAAGATTTTTGGAGGATGGGGATTATATGAAGATGGACAGTTTACAACAGAATCTATAGAGAATTTCATGTTATTTGTTCCATTTTCTATTTTACTATTGTGGGCATTTCAAAAAGAATTACTTGATGAATCTGAGAATATTAGATTTGGAAAAACCGTTTGGGAAGCCACAAAAGTTGTAGCAGTATTTTCTTTTATGATAGAATTTACTCAGCTATTATTCTATCTTGGAACATTTCAAATATCGGATCTGACCTATAATACACTTGGTGGAGCAGTAGGTGGTGTCATCTATTATTTGGGATATTGTCGAAAGGGAAAGCGAAAAAATAAAATAAGAAACAGAGGATAGTAATCGGGACATTAGTCCGGAGCAAGGAATCCTCTGTTTTAGGTGCTAGATGATTGGATTCACATGGAAATAGGACTTAGAAATGACAGGAAGACCAAAAAAGAAACCAGAATATAATCCAGAACTTCAATTTAATAATTTTCTTCAAGAGTTAAGAGATGCCTATGAAGAAGCAGATTCTTTAAGGTCACTGGCAGATGAGCTAAATATTAGTCTGCTTAAACTCCGTAAGCTACTTATTACTGCAGATGTATTCACATCAGATATATGTACAGAAATCAATGATTTGTACCAGTCAGGAAAAAAGATTCCGGAGATTATGAAACTCACGGGTCTTTCCAGAGCATCGGTTCATTCCTATCTGCCTTACACTAAGGGACTTTATAATGCAGCAGAGATAAGTCTAAATGCGGAGCGATGCCAGATATATAAGAATAGACAAGAATAGGTTCGGCTTTTACAGGAAATACCATCAGAGGAAAATCTGTGGCAGGCTGTTATTGCATTTCAGGAGTATCCATTTAAAACGGCAACCGGATTACCATTTCGATATAAATTAAAGGTTGGAAAAAATGGAGAGTATAACAGAGAGCTGCTGATAGACCGGAGAGAGAAAAGTAAGAACCTTGCCTGGAGTAGTGTGGTGCTGGCATTTGAAAATAGTAAGAGGATTTCAGAAGAAGTGAAGAAACCGAAGGCACTTGGAGACATTAGAGGAGTTTCATATATTTATCCGATACTATGGCGATTTGGCTTGATCAGAGTTCCAGAAGCAATAGAGAAGAAAATGGGAAAGCAGAGATAAATCCCTGCTTTATTGCTCATAAGCGATTGGATTGACATGGATATATTAAAGAGTTTCTCGTAAAATAGAAAATGCATCAATGATTCCTTGTTTGTAGGCAATCCGTATATATTCTATATAGAAGAAACAGGAGTTGTAGTAGAAAATCCAGTCATAGGACATATACCGTTCAGGCAGGAAATCGTGAATGAATTAGAAGAACTTCTGATGACCATGTAAGGGGTGAGAATATAAAAACCGTATTGGTCGGTCATATACAGAATATGAACAATACCGGCAGTTAAATCTTTTTGAAGATTTCGGAAACTACAACAAGGAACAACAGCCGGAACATGAAAATTCAATAGGAAACAATACAGAAGGTACAGAAGCACCTATGGGAGCAACTGTGACTGATTATCATATAGAAAATCAACCACAAAGCAATGTAAATATAGAAGAAGGAGTCGATGATAATGGAAATAACGAAGAAAATACCAGTACCAACCTTGGCATTACAGGGCAAATGGGATTCCATTAACATCGGTGTGGGTGTAATTGCAGCACTGGGAAATTCTTCACATATATGCCTGCTTAGAAATATGAAAGAAAAAACACTTGCAGTAATTAGCTTGCGATGGCAAGGATACTATGTCTGTCCGTGTACCGGATAGATTTCTGGAATTACATAGAAGTTTTAAGATACACAGTAAGTAATTCGTGTACGAAACACTGATCGGATGGGGATTAAATTCGGAAAAGACGTATTCTTTTAAAGGGGAGTACCTGGAAGAACAGAAAATGTTGGCGTTTTGCTTGAAAAATGCAGATTTATAGAAGAGTTATTGCTGGAATAAAATTCTTATGATAATATGCAGATATGGATATAAAGTTACATTGCAAATAAGGATACAGATTTGGAGAAGTGGGTATGGATGATATTTTACAAGTAGCTAAAAATTATTCAAGAGAAAAGCATATTGAATTGTTACCTACAAGTAGAGGTAATATTTTAGACTCTTTAGAATTTTTATTTGATGAAGTATGGGAAGAGGAAGGAGTAGAATATCCTTATGAGATAATAACATATTTGTTAGATTGTTATTATGTTCTGCCTAAAAGACCTGATTTGGCATCTTTATTTTGTTGGCAAGCAATAAATCATTCATATTATAATGAATTATTAGGAGATTTAACAAGAAGATGTTCAGATACAGCTGGTGTGAAGAAAATTTGTGAAGACATTTTGTTGCAGCAATCAAAATATCTTCCTATATTGGAAACTTTTATTACCAAGTTACCAATAAAGATTTTTCATTATGTAGCATCCTATATGCTGAAAGGATATGTAATGAAAGAGAATAATATTGATCGAAGATACCGAGCAAGCTCTTATGATACAATGATTCGATATATTCCAGTGATGAAGGACATTATAGAAAAATCATATGGGAAAGCCTTATGTAACATTTCCAATCCTTTAATAATAGACAGTAGAGTTTTAATGAATATTGAAAATTCAGTAAAAAGTCGCCAAATTATTCATAGTTTTGCATTAAAATTAAGAGAATTATTACTTTGTCATGAAACAGTGATTACACTTTATAGAGATGTGATAAGAGAAAGATTCCAATTCACAGATCAAGATAGGATATATTTTATACTATTTGGCATTTTATATGCGTCGAGATGTAATAATTTTCATGGAAATGTAGCTGCTAGGATGAACAGCATAAATGCTGACAGAGAAACATTTAAAATGTATACAGATATATTTTTGGTAGAATATATTATTTTAGCAATACATATGAACTGTAGAGGACAGCTTTCAGACCAAGTTTTAGAAAGAATGAAAAGCAATTCGGAAATTATGTTATAAACAATAGAAAGAATGATGGCGTTAAGTGCATATAGAATGGATATTTGAAAAGTAATTGGGAGAATATTAAATGAGCCATAAATATCATAACTATACAGATACAGCGGAACTTGAAGATGTTAGTAGAACTCCATCAAATTTGTTCCGATACGCATTGATGTTGTTTCGACCAGCAGGAACGCTAATAATATGTATTTTGCTCACTATAGTTGTAGCGATACCATGTGTACTGATTCTTATAACAAGCAAGAGTAGTAGTATTGAATATGCAGTTTCCATGGCAATTGTCACAGGCGTTTTTGCCTCTGGCTTGGTTTCTATTTCTTTGGAAATGTGTAATAATTATAGACATAATCGAAAAAGGTTTGTTGTTTTAAATTACTATCTTTATATGGTTAGTTCATATGAACAATTTGTAATATGGTCAAGTAGGAATGGATATGAAGAATATAGAGAGGACGCTGGCTATTATTTTTATTTTCAAGAAACAGGTAAAGTACCAAAAAGATTACTAGCGATTGCAGAAGTAATTCTTATTATAGCACCGCCAGTAGATGAAGCTTTGGAAAATGGAAGAGAGTACCTTTCTATAAAAGAAATGAAGTATGCGACACGAGCGAAAGATGTTGCAGAAAATATTGCTGAAATTACAAAACAGGAAATATTTAAACATATGAAAAATCATAAGTACAGTTTTTGTGATTGTTTGGATGATGAATATAAAAGAAAAATTATGGATTTTTCTGAAAACGTAGGAATTCAGATCACAGATGAAAATCTTGAAAGTGTTGTTTGTGATTATATGTTAAGCAATCTCGAAGAAATGGATGAAGATGTAAAACAAGAACTTGTTGCGAAACTTGATGATTTTGATTTTGCAATGCATAAGTTACAGAAAGAAATGCGTTTTGAACCTGTAGTATATGAGAATCTTATCCCATTTGAAGAAAGACTTAAGAAAATGGAAGAAAAGTTTCGAAGATAGTGGATATAGAGTTATATGTGGAATAAAAAATAAAAAGAATATATGTTTTGTTTGTGGGAACGGACTAATAAAAAGGGTTTCTGAGTAATCAGAGGCTCTTTTTTTTGTCCAAAGTTGTTCCTGACTTGACATAAGGAGGCGATATGTCCTTAGTCGGAACCCGCCCGCCAACAGTAGACGAATGGGATAAATACGAACTTCATCACCGCGCCCGCCTCGCAACCAAGCCGGGACTTACCGGAATGTGGCAGGTAAGCGGACGAAGCAACATCACAGACTTCGAAAAAGTCGTAAAACTTGACAAATAGTACATAAGCGAATGGACAATGCGAAGTACTTATCTGGATACGGAACTGATGCTGGTAATTGACAGCGAAAAACTGAGTCAGCAGATTCACGAAACAGAATCAGATTATATGGAAAAAAGCAAAGAGGTACTTGCAAACGGTCAGGAAGCCGAAGGCGCAAAGTACCAGGGGAAAGTGTTGAATCGGAAAAAGAAGTTATACTACGGTGTGCTCAGGATTATCATTCGTCCTCTTCGGCAGCTGCTTTAGAATGCTGTTTCTGTGAGTATAAGAGCCTCATAGAACAGCATTTTTTTATTTGTAATAAGCTAAACAGATATGGTATACTTATGTTCAAAGTAATGTGCAGTGGATATATATGGGAAGAATGATAGAAATATATTGAATATTGGAGTTACAAAATTAAGATAAGAAAGGTATAAAAATGAATATTCTGCTGGTCGGAGGCTCCTGCAGCCTGATAAACAGTATGATTCTGAAATTAAGAAAAGAGGGACACAGAATTTTTCTGCTGACGGGAGATAAATATAGACATAATAAATATGAAAGAGTATTTGAAAAATACGAGTTTTCTTATGATTGCGAGAATCTGAATGATATTCTGGAAAGTGTAAATGCAGATGTAACAATTCTTATGGGTGCGTTTGATACAAATTACCGTTGGAATGGGGAGGAAAGAGAGATAGTTCTTTTTATTTCTCATCTTGTCAATATTCTGGTTGCTTATTCAGTAAAAAACAAAAAAAGATTGATTTTTCTTTCTTCAGATGAAATTTATAATGGAAACTACACGGAAGATATAAAGGAAGAAGAACCCTTTTCCGGAGTGGGAATCAGAGCGGATGCACTGTCACAGGCAGAAGAGATCTGCGATAATTTCAGAATCAACAGAAGTCTGGATATTATAACTTTGCGTCTGGATCATCTCTACAATATTCCGAAAGAGAGAAAAGACGTAAATAATATTTGTGCAGATATGTGTCTGAACTGCATGTGTGACGGGCATATTAAGGCCAAAACAGACCATACATTTTCACTTCTCTATGAAAATGATGCAGTAGAGTATATTTACCAGTTTATAAAAACCAGCAACCACAAATATAGTCTTTATAATTTATCTTCTAATGATGTAGTAAGTGAAGTAAAACTTGCAGCTATGATTCAGAAAGCTATGGAAATCGAATCGAATATTGTCGCTTTTTCCGACAGTAATGGAAGATGTGTTTTGTCGGGCAATCGTTTTGAAAGAGAATTTGGAGTTCATGCATTTGGTAATCTTGAGAAGAATATAAAAGACATGGTTTCTTATATGAAGAAACATGAATCAGTTTTCCTGAAGGGGGATGACTTAAAGCTTTCATGGTGGAAAATGCTTTATGAAAAATGGAAATGGCTGATCAGGACACTTTTTCCGTTTTTCGAGAATCTGGTATGTTTTGTTCCGTTTTTCATGATGAATAACAGGACTGTGGGCAGTGAATATTTTGCAAATCTGGATCCGTTTCTTTTGTATGTGCTGCTATTTGCAATTGTATATGGGCAGCAGCAAGCGACGTTTTCTGCAATATTGGCAGTTGCAGGTTATATGTTCCGGCAGATGTATACCAGAAGTAGTTTTGCGGTACTGATAGATTATAACACTTATGTCTGGATCGCACAGCTTTTTATCCTGGGGCTTGTAGTAGGATATATGAGAGACCAGATACGTATCATGCGCCTGGAGAGTCAGGAACTGGAAGAACATTTGCACAGACAGATTGTGGATATCCGGGATATCAATGAAAGTAATGTCCGTGTAAAAGAGGTCATGGAGCAGCAGCTGATCGACCATAAGGACAGTATCGGTAAAATTTACAGCATTACAGCAGGACTGGAACAGCGTATGCCGGATGAGGTTATTTTCTATGCAGTGGAAATGCTGGGAAAACTTATGAAGACAAAGGATGTAGCCCTCTATAATGTGGTCAGTAAAGATTATGCCCGTATCTTTTCTGCAAGTTCCCAAAAGGCGAGAAGTCTTGGAAATTCAATCCGTTACAGGGAGATGACAGACATTTATGATGCATTAAAAGAGCAGAAGGTATATATTAATAAGAAAATGGATGAGCAGTATCCACTTATGGCAAGAGGAATCTACGAAGGTGAAGAGGTACAGATGATCGTTATGATGTGGGGACTAAGCTGGGAAAAAATGACCCTTGGACAAGCCAATTTTCTTACAGTCGTCAGCTATCTGATTCAGAATGCAGTCCTCAGGGCACAGAGATATATGCAGGCACTGGAAGAGAAGCGTTATAGCCAGAATTCCAGAATCCTGGAACCGGAAGCATTTGAGTCCCTGGTTCAGGCATATATGAAGGCAAAACTGAAAAATCTTGTAGAATGTGTATTAATTAAAGTAGATGTTCAGAACTCGGAATATCAAAAAACGGATGAGCAGATGTCCGGATATATGAGGGACAGTGATTACATGGGAATGCTGCCTGATGGAAATCTGTATGTCCTGCTTACCAACACAACCAGAGAGGGTGCTGTTATTGTACAGGACAGATTTGAGAAGAATGGCTATAAAACAGAATACGTGGAGATGATGTCAGTATGTCACAGAGAATGAAGCTGTTTATTTTCCTGCTGATCATAAATCTGATCGTGGTTGTGTTCTATCTGATCTGGAATTATATCCGCAGAAAAGAAAAAATCGGAAGTGTATGGATGAAGGCAGTTATGATGCTTTTATGTCCGGTGACAGGTCCTGCGTTTGTATTCCTGTCATTCCTGCTTTTTAAGTTATTTTCTTCCCAGGGTATGGATTTGTCGGACGTTGTATTTAGCAAAGACAGGAAAGAGAATTTCCACCGTCCTGATGAGGAAATGGAGAGAAATATGGTCTCTTTGGAAGAAGCCCTGGAAGTTACAGATAAGAAGAGCCTTCGTACTTTGATGCTGAATGTGATCAGAGGAGATTACCGCAATTCTCTTGCGGCGATTAATCTGGCATTAAACAGCGAGGATTCAGAGACTGCCCATTATGCAGCATCTGTTCTTCAGGATGTATTGAATGATTTTCGAAGTAAAGTACAGACAGATTATCTTTTATGCCAGGAAGAAAATGAACAGCAGGTGGAAAATTGTATAAAACTTGTTGAATATATGAATCCGATTCTGGAACAGCAGGTACTTACAAATCTGGAACAGCGTTCCATGGCAGAGAGGATGCAGGAGGCGTTGCAAAAAGCCTGGGAACTTGATAAGATAAAAATCAGCAGTACTGTCTATGAAAAGGTCTGCCAGCGCCTGTTGGAAGTAAAGGATTATGAGAAATGCACACTGTGGTGTGACCGGGCAATGGAACAATATCCGGGAGTTTTGTCCAGCTATACCTGTCAGATGAAACTCTATTTCTCATGTGGAAAGAAAGAGAAGTTCTTTCAGGTTATGCAGGAACTTCGAGATTCGGATATTGCGATTGATAATGAAACCCTTGAACTGATCAGAACATTTATGTAGAGTAAAAGGATGAACAGATATGTCAATGACAACTCTGGTTATATTAAGATTTGCAGGTATATTTGCTGCTTATACAGGTTTAACAGTTTTGTTACCTGCGATTATGTTTCGTCGGATACTGGCAGGCAGAGGACTGTCAGAGCAGTTTCTGATGTGTTATACATTTGGAAATTTTTATATTATAAATATTGTGTTTGCAGTCCAGCTTTTGCATATTTCAGGTTTCTGGGCACTTGTATTGTTTACTGCTGTACCAGGGATTCTGATCTGGAGCAGGGTGAACAGGGTTTCTCTAAGAGAACTCTGCATAAAGACAGGAATTATCTGTAAGAAAATACTTCAGGGAAGTATGGGAATGAGGGGGGCTTTATACAGAGTCTGTAACAGGATTAAGGCAGTATTAAAACGCTCAGTCCGTCTGTTTTATTACAAAGTAATCTGTAATACGCTTCAGTGGATTCTGGTAGGGACAGTTATTATAGCTTTGTTCTGGATTTATGGAAGAAACCTGTTGCTCACTTATGGATATTGTGCTTCAGATATACCGGTACATTTGAACTGGATTAATGAGATGGTCAGAGGAAACCTTTTTTCCGATGGTGTATATCCGTTTGGATTTCACTGTATGATATATTATCTTCATACAGTTTTCAGGGTTGATACGTATGCGATCCTGTGTGTGTTCTATCTTGTACAGGTATTCTTTATTCATATGGTACTTCTTGCTGTGATGAAATTGTTATGCAGATCATTGTATCTGCCATATGCAGGAGTGCTTGTATATATATTGGGAAATCTTTGGGCAAAACAGACATATAGTCGTTTTGGGGCATCACTGCCCCAGGAATTCGGAATGATTTTTGTGATTCCGTCTGTTTACTTCCTGATTAGTTTTTTTCAGACAGAGAAGGAGAAACTGAAAACCAGAGAAACAAAGCTGCTCTCAGGATGCTTTGCGCTGGCTTTTGCGCTGACTCTGGCGATTCATTTTTATGGAACTATGATTGCAGGGCTTTGCTGTATTGGAATTGCTGTCGGTTTTTGTCCGCGCTTCCTGAATAAAGAGTATTTTAAACGAATTATGATGACTGGTATTATCAGTGTATTTCTGGCTGTGCTTCCTATGGGGATTGCATTTGCAGGAGGAACACCTCTGCAGGGCTCACTTGGCTGGGGATTAAGCGTCATCAATGGTGGCAAATCAGATACTGAGGATGAAGAAGCTTCTTCAGAGGATAATACAATCCAGGATATAACCATGGAAGAGATGGCAGCGCGTCTGAATAAAAACTCGAAGAATAATATTAAAAGTAATAATGCGAAATCAATGCAGACAAATATGACGGAAACTCCTGAATCCACTTTTGCAGATAAAGTCAGAGAAATTCCGGAGAAAATAAAAAACACCTGGAATATGATGGCTCAGCGTATCGGGGAATTTATCATAAACTTGCCGGAACAATGGTGTGCATATGCGGTACTTATCGGAATTGCAGTTGTCATTCTGCTTGGTCTGATATTTATTATCCTGCGAAAGACTACTTATGGTGAGATGCTTATGTCAGCAGGATTCGGTATGGGAATTCTCACATTGCTGCTCTGTGCATCAGGGCTCGGACTTCCGATGCTGATGGATCCTGCCAGATGTAGTATTTATTATGTGTATCTTCTGATATTAACGCTGACAGTTCTGATGGATGGAATTCTTTATCTGATTTTTATGCATCGTTTATTTACAATTCCGCGAAATGTGTTATCTTTTATCTTGACTGTGTTCATTGTTGGGAGTATGCTCCATCAGGGAATGATCAAAATGCCGGGATTTGGTTCAGATTATGTATCTAATGGAGCATTGACGTGTCTGTCGAATATTATTAAAGAAAATAAAGACAAGACATGGACGATTGTATCAGCAAATGATGAGACACAGATGGGGCTTGATCATGGCTGGCATTACGAGACAATTACCTTCCTTCGAAATATGGAGTATATGAATAAAGACACTAAATTGATTATTCCGACAAAGAATGTATACTTCTTTATAGAAAAAATCCCGCTGAATTATGCGGTACTTTACTCAGGCAGTGGTCAGTCCATTTCGAAAAAGGCAGCCAGCCAGTCATTACCAAATTCAGGTGGAATAACTATGTATCAGGGGGAGGGAAGATGGATTCTGATGTCCCGGATGTATTACTGGGCACAGGCATTTAAGGAGAGATATCCCAATGATATGAAGGTATATTATGAATCAGAAGATTTTGTGTGTTATGTAATGCCACAAAATATGTATCATCAATATAATTTTGCAATAGATTACGGTTATAATCAGTTCCGGACACAGGAGGATAAAAATTAATATAATGGTTTCCAAAAGAAATTTTTTCAGTATTACAATCATGATGTTTGTTCTTTTGTTTTTGTTTCAGTTTTCTATGGTTATCAGAGACAGACAGAACACATATGATGTAAATTCAAATTTCACGACAAGGCAGAAAGATGGTAAAAATGTCTGGAAAAATAAACAGATAGATCCTGTGGCTGTCAGAACAACAGACAGAAGCTATGCTCTTTTTGTGGGAGACAGTTCATCGGATATGGCTACAGCCGTAAGCAGATGGTGCATTTATGCAAAGTGGGATATGGCACAGTGCAGAAATCTGGAGGATTACCAGGAGAATGATAAGGCATTGCCGGGGATGCTGATACTGGAATCAGAGAAATATGCACTTGGTGATAATCTAGAAAAATTAGAGAAACTGGAACAAAAAGGTGTGATCATTGTTTTTGGATGTCTGGAAAATCCAAAGAATATTGAAAAAAATCAGGAACTGATGGATTTTCTGGGGATTTATAAGGTTGTGTCTGAGAAAACAAAACTGACAGGTGTGAAACTTTTTGAAGGTCTTCTGCTGGGCGGAGAAGTAGTCTATGAAACTCCGAAGGAAAAAGAAGAGAAAGAACGTCAGGATCTGCAGCTGGAGATACCATGGTATCAGGTAGGAAGCGGTACGAAAACATATATGGTCGGACTTTTGGATCATAGTAAACAAAAAACTCAGGTGGAGAATGAAGATCTTCCTACGATTTTGTGGAGAAATGGAATCAAGGGTGGAAGTGTTTTTTGTATAGTGGGAGACTATATGAAGGACAGCACAGCACTGGGACTGTTGAATGGTATGATAACAGAGGCTTCTGAGTATTATATTTATCCGGTAGTAAATGCCCAGAATCTCTCAATGATCAATTTTCCGGCATTTGCAGATGAGAATGATGAAGAAATGATGAAACTGTACAGTCAGTCTGTGACAGGTATGACCAGAGATATTATGTGGCCATCACTGGTATCCATTGTAGAAAAAGGAAAGCTGAAAATGACCTGCTTTATGCAGCCACAGGCAGATTATGAAGATGGTATAGAGCCGGATACAAAAGATATGATATTTTACCTGAAGCAGATGAAAGAGCAGGAAGCGGAAGTAGGACTTTCTCTTGAGTATAAAAATGCAGGTTCTTTGCGGGAAAAACTGGATCAGGATGCAGACTTTTTTCAGAAATCGGACAGCAGTTATAAATATGGAGCTGCTTTTGCGGAAGAAAGGGATTTGGATACGATAACAGGATTGATGAATACTGAATTGTTGAAAAATGTAAGTACACTGGTATGTGAATATACAGAGAAAGAGCCGGTGGTTTCTTATTGTACGGATTCTGTAACTTTACAGTCTGTGACAAGTGATGGGATGAATTACAGTTATAGTGATGATATTCGGATGAGAAGTATCCAGAGTTCGCTGGCATATACGAATGTTATGTTAAATATGCATGATATTTTCTGGCCGCAGCAGAAAACTGACAGATGGCAGATTATGCAGAAGCATTTTTCCAGTAATATCCTTACCTATTGGAAAAACTTCACAGGTTTTGGCAGTATGACTCTTTCAGAAAGCAACACTAGAATCAGAACTTTTCTGAATCTGGATTTCTCAGAGTCCAGAACAGAGAATGAGATTACGTTGGAAACTTCTGAGAAAGGAAGCTGGTTTCTTCTCAGGACGCATGGAGAAGAAATCGCAGAAATAGAAGGCGGTACAGAAAAGGAAATAGAAGATGGAACTTATCTGATCCAGGCGCAGGATACTACTGTGAAGATTCAGATAAAAACATCAGGACTTCATTATGACAGATAGCTGTTATGACAGAGAGGAAATGAGCAGAAAAGTATGAAAGTTTGTATTGTGGCAGAGGGCTGTTACCCATATGTGGTCGGAGGTGTTTCCGGCTGGATCAACAGTCTGATCAGATCTTTTCCGAATGTAGAATTTATATTGCTGGCGATTGTGGCGAACAGATCCTTCAGGGGGAAATTTGTCTATGAGCTGCCGGAAAACCTTACACAGGTTTATGAAGTATATCTGGATGACTGTGAATGGGAAAGCGGAAACAGAAAAAGAAAATCTTTAAGGCAAGTCCATCTCTCTCATAAAGAATATGACGAAATGCTGAATATGGTGCTGAACCGGAGGACAGACTGGGGTGTGATTTTTGACCTGTTTCACAGAAAGCATCTTTCTGTAGATGCTTTTCTTATGGGAGAGGATTTCTTCAGGATTGCCAGGGAGTGCTATGACCGTAATTATTCAAATATTAATTTCTCGGATTTCCTCTGGACGCTGCGCTCCATTTATTTGCCGATGTTCTGGGCACTGAGAATGGATGTACCGAAGGCGGATTTGTATCATTGTGTGGCCACCGGTTATTCTGGAATTCTTGGAAGTATGGCAAAACATTTTCATGGAAGTTCATTACTGATCTCCGAGCATGGGATTTATACCAGAGAAAGGGAGGAAGAACTGATCAAAGCTTCCTGGGTAAGGGGAGTATATAAGAATATCTGGATTGAACAGTTTAAGAAGATGTCACTTCTTGCATATGAAAAGGCAGATATGGTAACCTGTCTGTATGACCATGCAAAGGACCTGCAGATGGAATTGGGATGTCCGCCTGAGAAGATCAGGGTGACACCAAATGGAATCAATACACAGACGCTTGCAGATCTTCCCGGCAAGACAGAAGAAGAGAAGCAGTTTATCAATGCCGGGGCTGTACTTCGTGTAACTCCTATCAAAGATGTTAAAACCATGATACAGGCATTTGCTTTTGCCAAAAAAAAAGTAAAAAATATGAAGCTCTGGATTATGGGACCGGCAGATGAAGATAAAAAATATGCAAAAGAATGTTATGATCTGGTAGAATCCCTTGGGGTTCAGGATGTGGAATTCACAGGAAGGGTTAATGTAAAGGATTATCTGGGCAAGATGGATTTCACACTGCTTACCAGTATCAGTGAAGGACAGCCTTTGACAATCCTTGAGAGTTATGCGGCTCACAAACCTGTAATTGCCACAGATGTGGGAAATTGCAGGGAATTGATCTATGGAAATAATGACGGATTTGGGGAAGCGGGAATCCTCACACACATTATGAATATAGAAGAGATCGCCCATGCAATGGTTACCATGTCTGTAAATGAGAAAGACAGAAGGCGTATGGGAGAAGCAGGATACAGACGTGTAAATGCACTTTACAGGATTGATCAGATGAAGGAAGTATACAGAGAAATATACAAAGGATTTTCAGACAGACAGAATCTTTCGTGGACAGAGGAACCCTTTCAGATTAGTGTGCATGAAAAGATGATGTAAATGAAATCATAATGTGACTGAGATCAGGATAACAAACATAAGATAAGCAATTACGAGATGGAGAGGATATATGGCAGGAATAGGTGTAAAACTTACAAATATCTATAAAAAGAATACGCTGACTACTGATATCATAGGTGCGGGATACAGTATGGTCGTTACAATCGCCCCCATGCTGCTGGTGATCGGTGCGCTTATGATCATGGAGTATTTTCTGGATTTCTCTTCAGTAGGTTATGCTACAAGAGAACTGTTTTCCTGTACGGTTCTGTATATATTTATTTTTTCCCTGCTTACGGCGTCTCCATTTAACTCTGTATTATCCAAATATATGTCAGATGTGATCTATGAAGAGACATATGAAGATATTTTGCCGTGCTATTATGTGGGCATGCTTTTGAATATTTCACTGAGTGCTCTTGTGGGAATTCCATTCTGTATCCGGGAGTATCTGGTTGGAAAAGTGGATATTATTTATGTTTTTACAGGTTATTGCGGATACATTGCCCTGATTCTTGTGTTCTATTCTATGTTGTACCTGTCTATCTGTAAGGATTACAAAAAAATATCATTCTTCTTTGCCGTTGGTATGACAGTGACAGTGTTTTTATCTTTTCTGCTTGTAAAAGTATTTCATTGGGGTATTACATATGGAATGCTGTTTTCGCTGACAATTGGATTTTGGCTGATCGCCTGTCTGGAAATGTCGGTAGTCCGGAGTTATTTTAAGGAAAACAGTGGAAAATACAGACAGGTTCTGGTCTATTTTAAGGAATATTGGCCGTTGGTGGTTACAAATTTTCTTTACATTTTAGGACTTTATGTACACAATTTTGTTTTCTGGACAACAGATCTTCACATGATAGTAGTAAAATCTTTTGTATGTGTGACAACATATGATATGGCAACCTGTCTTGCAATGTTTACAAATATCTCTGCAAGTGTTATCTTTATCAGTAGAGTTGAGATGTATTTTCATGACAGATATAAGGCGTATTCAGAGGCTGTTATCGGAGGGAGAGGGGCAGACATTGATATTACGAAAAAGAGAATGTTTTGCGCTCTTTCTGAAGAACTTATGAGTCTTGCGAGAATACAGTTTATCATTACACTGGTAATTTTTCTTCTCTGCATGATCTTTCTTCCGCAGCTTGGTTTCGGGGGGATGACACTGAGAATATATCCCTGTCTGGCAGCAGGATATTTTATTCTATTTCTTATGTATGCGGAGATTATTTTTCTGTATTATTTTAATGACATGAAGGGATGTGTGCTGACGGGACTGGCGTTTTGCCTTATTACCATGACTGGAAGCATGATATCTTCTCATTTTACAGAGATATGGTATGGGGCGGGGCTTGTTGTCGGGAGCTTTGCCGGATGGACAGTGGCTTATAGAAGACTTCGGTGGATGGAGAAACATCTGGATGTCCATATATTTTGTAACGGTCATCTGCTGAAGAAGAAAAAAGGTGATTGTCCGTCACCAAAAGTATTTGACAGATATGAATAGTAAGAAAGGAACGAAAGAAAAAAATGGAAGTGGGAGATATACTGAGGTTATTTGTGATCGTATCAGGAGTGTTTATGGTTGTGAGGGCAATTCTGTCACTTGCAAAGAGAAAGATGACAGAACCATTTTGTCTTGCATGGGTGTTTTTGTCTGTATTAATGATTCTTTCAGGTGCACTTTTAAATCCATCTCAGATGAAGCGTTATGTCAGTACACGCGGACTGATTCTGACTATAATAATTGTGTCAGGTGTTCTGTGGGGATTATGGTTTATCAGTACGCAGGTTTCTATCCTGAAAAGAAAAGATCAGGAGCTTGCCATGCAGGTTTCTTTATTAAACAATGATTACGAGAAAATCATCAAAGAACTGGAAAAATTAGAGAAAGAAAAATAAAAATATGAAAAAAGTACTGTTTGTAATTAATACTCTTGGAGGTGCAGGCGCAGAGAAGGCATTACTGGAACTGCTCAAAAGATTTACCCCGGACCGGTATGAGGTGGATCTGTACGTGCTTCTGGAACAGGGAGAACTGATCAGTCAGGTACCGGGTTATGTAAATATTCTGAACAGGGACTATACGGCAGAATCAGTTCTTTCAGCAGAGGGAAAGAAGGAATTGAACAAAAAAGTCTTTATGCGCCTGTTTATGCATGGGGCGTTGTTTAAAAATATACCATATCTGATAAAGAATGCAGTTGCTATGCTGGGCAGAAAAAAGATATATGCAGATAAGCTTTTATGGCGTGTCATGTCGGACAGTGGTATGAAGCTGAACAAAAGTTATGACATGGCAGTTGCTTACCTGGAAGGCGGTTCTACATATTTTGTCCATGACCATGTTACGGCAGAGAAGAAGTTTACATTTTTACATGTAGATTATAAATACGCCGGTTACACCAGAGAACTGGACCGAGATTGTTATCTGGATTTTGACAGGATTTTTACGGTATCCGGAGAAGTAAAGATGGTGTTTAATGATGTGTATCCAGAATGCAGAAACAAAACTCTGGTATTTCACAATCTGATCGACAGGGAGGAAATCTGCAGAAAGGCAGAGCTTCCAGGAGGATTTAGTGATGCATACAGTGGAAAGAGGATATTGACAGTGGGAAGGCTGACTGCACAGAAAGCATATGAATTGGCAATTGATGCAATGAAGCTTCTGAAGGATCAGGGGATAAAAGCACGCTGGTATATTCTGGGCGAGGGAGAATTACGAAATAAGCTTCAGCAGAAAATAGACAGTCTTGGACTGAAGGAAGATTTCCTGTTGCTGGGTGCGAAGGAGAATCCTTATCCATATTATAAACAATGTGATCTGTATGTGCATGCAACCCGGTTTGAGGGAAAAAGTATTGCAATACAGGAAGCTCAGATTCTGGGCTGTACGATCCTGGTATCTGACTGCAGCGGAAACCGGGAGCAGGTGGAGAATGGAACAGATGGTGTATTGTGTCAGCTGTCATCAGAGGAAATAAGCAGAAATATAGCTGAACTGCTGGGAAATGAAGAGAAATGCAGAGAATATGGAAAAAAAGCTACAGTCCGGATATCCGATGAACAGGGAGATATCCTGAAACTGTTTGAGATAGCATAAGAAGAGAGAGAATAGTATCTATGGAGAACAGAGAAAACGTTGGAAAAGAAGCAAAAAAAGAAGTCCTGATCATTATTCCGGCATACAATGAGGAAAAAACAATCGTTCCGCTTCTGGAAAAACTGGAACAGCCGGAGATAGCGCAGGTTGCAGATGTACTGGTCGTGAATGATGCGTCTCAGGATAAGACAAATCATGTGACTAAAAAGAGAAACCATACGGTGATTACCAATATATTTAATCTGGGTTATGGGAGTGGTCTGCAGCTTGGTTATAAATATGCGGTGCGTAAAGGATACAGCTATGTTATACAAATGGATGCAGACGGTCAGCATGACGTATGTAACCTTCTGGAAATCTATAAGGAATTGCAGAAAGAGGATGAGAATGGGAAATTGCCGGATATTGTCCTTGGATCAAGATTCATGGAAGGAAGTTCTGAATTTTCGGTTTCATTTGCCAAAAAGATTGCATTTGTATGGTTTCGTATAATGTTGAAAACAGGAACTGGAAGAAGAATTACAGATCCGACTACCGGTCTTCAGGGATTAAACTGGAGAACCTTCCGTTTTTATTCGAAATATAATAATTTTGATGACAAATATCCAGATGCAAATATGCTTATGCAGATGTTGCTTCTTGGGTTCAGGGTCAGAGAAATTCCCGCAGTGATGCATGTAAGGACTACAGGAGTCAGTATGCATTCTGGACTGAAACCAGTACTCTATATGTTCAGAATGACGTTTTCAATCCTGGCTGTGTGGATCAGGGAAAAGATTCTTAAGATGGATGAGGATAAAATACGTGAGCTGGAAAAATATAATGAATAAAAACAACTGGGTATTCCAACAGGTGGAACTCATCGAGAGTAATGTCTGCCTGGAAAATCCAGGCAGAGGATGGTATGGAATCTATACGTTTGTTGTTCAGGATTCCATAAATCCAGAAGAACTGAGATGGAGTCTGAGAGATGGAGAACTTCTTGCACTGGTATTGCTGGATATCAGTATATATCGCAGTATGCAACTGGATGAGAATGCCCTGAATAATATCAGAAGCATTCTCAGTTTTTTTATGTATTACAAAAAAGATGTGATTCTGCGGCCGGTTTATGATCGGGAAGGAAAAGGGCGTGAATGTGAGCCGGATAGTTTTGAACAGGTGCTGGAGCATTTACAGCAGATTGGTGGTTTGCTCCGGGATATGCAACATTCGGTATTCATCTTCCAGGGGATGCTTGCCGGAAGCTGGGGAGAAATGCATGATTCCAGATATCTGTCACCAGAGTGTATCAATCGAATGTGGAACTGTATGCGGCAGTATTTGGGAGATGAGATATATCTTGCTGTACGTACTCCGGCGCAGTGGAGAACTTTGAGAAGTGAAAAAGAATTCAGACAAAAGAAATATGCGCATCTGGCATTATTTGATGATGGGATTCTGGGTTCCATGACTCATCTGGGAACCTTTGGAACTGAACTCAGGGAGGCGGCAGGCTGGGCACAGGCGTGGACAAGAAAAGAGGAAATGGAATTTGTTAATTGTCTTACAGAAGATATGCCATGTGGTGGAGAAGTAGTAGCCTGTACTGAGAACGACAGAATGTATGAGGCAAAGTTCATAGTCAACGAGTTAAAAAAGATGCATATTACTTATTTGGACAGTACCTATGATATGAAAGCACTGGATTTATGGAAAAGTATATCGTGGGATGGATTTGATAATTTGAAAATATGGAAGGGATACAGCCTCTATGAGTATATAGGAGAACACCTGGGATATCGGCTTGTAGTGCGAACTGTGGAGTTGAAACCGATTCGAAGAGGAAGAGCAGAATTTATGTTTGAAATTGAGAATACCGGGTTTGGAAGGGTATTTCAGGAAACAGAATTGTTTCTGATAATGAAAAACAGGAATGAGACCAGAGAAGTTCCGATATCCATGGATATGAGAAAAATCCAGGCAGGAACCAGGATATGTGGAAAAACAGTGATTAAATTAATGGAGGGCAGAGTATCCTTGAAACTTCAGAGAAAAAAAGATGGACGGATCATTCATTTTGCAAATAAAAACAGTACAGACACCCTTTACCTGGGAAGTCTGCACTGTGGAAAAATTTATCTTAGTGAAGAATAAGAGTACCTACAGGAACTGTCTTGCTGTTTTCTGCCCCCTGATTGGCAAAGTGGATAGAATTTTCTGTGTATGGATCTTCCATACGCAGTGAAATGGAGTAAGTTCCTTTTCTCAGGGAACGGATATCCAAATCTGTTTTAAATGTGGAGCAGTCATTGCCTGCTATGGTACGGTTGTCAATATTTGTTTCTATTTTCTTTGATTTTCCGGTACTTTCATCAGTGAGGAACAGAACAGTATCGAATCTGGTATATGCGGAAGAAAATCCTGTGTTTGCAATTGTTATATAAAGAGAGGCTGTGTCACTCAGGACGGAGTGAAAATCAACAGAGGATTCTTTCATAACATACCGATAACCAAGGTGTGTACTTATATAATCGTACCCTGTACATCCGGAAAAAACGTCTGTCCGTGATCCTGTATAAGTGGAATTCTTCCATTTATCCAGAACTGCGGGATCGTGTTCGGAATTCAGGTAAGATATATGCATCTGTGAAAGGTCGGCAATCGCATTGTCCAGATCGTTATATTCATTATCAACTGTAACCTCACCCCCATTAGGAACATATTGGCAGAGTTTGTACTGGAAAAGAAGTTCCTCACTTCGTGTGCCTTGCTCATCCAGATTACTGTCCGGCTGTAAAGGGGTATCATCGTAAGTACCCAGATCATAAACAGAACCAAGCATGCCATCATTAAAAAGACTGAGTCTTGCCTGCAGGCTGCCATTGCCGGCATCTGTACTGGACAGGGGCGTTCTGGTGCGGAGTATGCCACGCAGCTGACCAGGAGTGCGGACTGCCAGAAAAATATCAGAGGAAATATTCTGATTAAGTTCTTCTATAATCTGTCTTATCTGATTAATATCTCCGTAATTGGAATGATTCATTTCTCCAGTATTTCCTGTCAGAGTACCCTGAAGAATATAAACACAGTCTGCATATTTGTTGACAGTAGAAGAAATCTGGGAAATATGATTCTTTATCTGAGGCAGGTCAGATGGTTCCGTGGACAGAGCCTGTCCATCCCAGTCATACAGAAAACGGAGGATAACTTGTTTTTTTGCCTGAACACATTCTTCCAGTATTTTATCCAACTGATTTTTGGCATTTGTGCTTATGCTGGTATTGGAGTAATTTTTCAGATTAATCTCCAGAAGCATCAGAGGATATGGATTGGAAGCGCAACTTTTTCTGCACCAGGTAGCAGATTTCTCCGGCTTCTGATTATCTGAAAGAATGTATCCGCTCAACTGATAGAAACCACGATATGGGTTGTCCAGTTCAAGGGAGGATTCTTCTGTCATTGCAGGAGTGTATTTTACATTTAGCCGTCTGATGGAGATTATGTGGTAGAGAAATAATACAGCCAGCACCGAGCAGATAACAAAAAAAAGACTGTGCAGGATGATTGATGATTTTTTTTTCATGAATATTTGCTCCTTAAAAATATCTATACATATAACTATGAATTGACTATAATGTATTATAACCGAAAAGAAAGGATAAGTGAAGATTGAAACAGAAATCAAGGACAGAATATTCTGTTATGAATACGACAGTAGCTTTTTTGGCACAGACATTGGCAATTTTTATGGGTTTTTTTACAAGAGTTGTTTTTACCAGGACTCTCAGTGAAGGTTATGTAGGAATTAATGGTTTGTTTACAGATATATTAAATATATTGTCTTTGTCAGAACTTGGGGTCGGAACAGCAATCACATATGCTCTTTACGCTCCTATAGCCAGAAGAGATATAAAAAAACAACAGATTCTGATGCGGATGTTTCGGAATTTCTACAGGATAACAGCGGGCTTTGTTCTGCTTGCCGGCTTATGCCTGATACCATTTCTGGATATTTTGATGAAGGATCGTCCAGATGTGAATCATCTGATTATAATTTATCTTCTGTATCTGCTTAATTCCGTTGTTTCGTATTTATTGATTTATAAAAAAACACTGGTAGATGCCCATCAGATGAATTATATTACGGTGATGTATCATAATGGTTTTCTTGTACTACAAGATATCCTTCAGATTATGGTATTGTTTTTGACACGAAACTTTATCCTGTTTCTTGTTATTGCGGTTGTATGTACCATAATCGGAAATATCTGTATGTCCCGAAAGGCAGACAGGCTGTTCCCATATCTGAAAGAACCGTGTAAGGAGCAGCTTCCACAGGAAGAACGTCATGATATTTTAAGGAATGTAAAGGCAATGCTGATGCATAAAATTGGTAATGTAGTAGTAAATAATACAGATAATCTGCTGATCTCAAGTTTTGTGGGAATTATCAGTGCAGGGATTTATTCCAATTATTATCTGATCATAGGATCAGTCAGGCAGGTTCTGGAGCAGGCAATGCTGGGAGTTGCGGCAAGTGTGGGAAATCTTGGTGTGACGGAAGAGAACGAAAAGATAGGACGGATTTTTAACAGTCTGTTTTTTATAGGGTACTGGCTGTTTGGTTTTGCAGGTGTCTGTTTGCTGGAACTGCTGAATCCTTTTGTGAAGCTGGCATTTGGTAAAAAATATTTATTTCCAAAGGAAATTGTTTTGATACTGTGTATTAATTTTTTTATTAATGGGATGAGACGTGCAGTGCTGATTTTTAAGGAATCTATGGGACTGTTCTGGAATGATCGGTACAAAGCGATAGCTGAAGCAGTGTTAAATCTGGTAATTTCCATTCTGCTGGTTACATATTTTGGTGTGGCAGGAGTATTTGCAGGTACATTCTGCAGTACAGTACTTACTTCTGTATGGGTAGAACCCTATGTGATTTATAAATACAGACTGAAAAAGCCTGTTACCGGTTTCTTTGTAAAATATGCAGGATATCTGGGGGTGATGGCTGCAGTATGGGGAATAACGGAATATTTTTGCAGATTTATTTCCGGACAGGCATTTATGATTCTGGTATGCAGACTGGGAATCTGCCTGATTGTGCCGAATATTTTATTGTGGTTTGCCTACAGGAGAACTGCAGAGTGGAAAGTATTATGGAATTTACTGAAAAAAATTGTAGAAAAAGTTTTTACAGGAGATAAAAGATGATAGCTTTGGAAAAACAGCAGAAAAAGATTTCTGTGATTATACCTGTATACAATGCAGAAAAGTACATCAGAGAAACTCTGGACAGTATTATAAAGCAGAGTTATAAAAATCTGGAAATTATATTGATAGATAATGGATCAAAGGACAGAAGTCCTGATATTATACAGAAATATGAAGCAAAATACCCGGAGATCCATATGATTGAAGGATCGGGAAAGGGTCCAGGAGCTTCAAGAAACAGAGGGCTGAAGCTTGCGAAGGGTGACTACATTGTGTTTGCCGATGCAGATGATTATCTTCCTGATAAGGAGATATTCTGTAAATATATAAATCTTGCAGAGCAGACAGATGCGGATATTGTTGTCAGCAATTATGCAAGATTGTGGAAAGATAAAATATTGCCGGCTACTAAACATCAATCATTTGCATTATGTAGTCCATCATCTGAAGAATTCAGATTTCAGGGATTTTTCTCAGTAGGAACACTTTCTTATGCGTGGGGGAAATTATACAGAAGAGAGTTCCTGAGAAATCATCAGATTTATTTTGCGGATCTTTCTTATGCAGAAGATAAACTGTTTAATATGCAATGTTATATCTGTGATGCGAAGTATGCATTTCTGGAAGATATAGGGTATATTTACAGAAAAAATGATATGTCAGTTTCCTGGCAGTATCGTCCGGATTCTGTAGAAAACTGGTTCAAACTTGTATATGAACTGAAAAGCTGGATAGAGAAAAAAGACAAGGATCCGAAAGAATATACTTCACTGATTGGATATTTGCTTATTTTTGCGGCATTTTTTGACGGAAAAATGGAATATATGCAGCATAAAAAATCTCTGTGGGCTGTCAGAAAGGTTCTTAAGAAATATGGAAGCAATCCGATGGGGAGAAAGGCTTTTACAGAGTTGGCAGACAGAAGGAAAAAACTGCAGATCACGCAAAAATTGTGGAAGATTATGATCCGGACATTTTCGTTGGGAATGAAATGGAGGTGGTATCTGTTGATGTCTGTGGGAATAAAGATCTTGGTTTCCTGCCGGGTAGATGAAAGACTTTCTGATACTGGACTAAGGAAAAAGTAAAGACAGTGGCTCCTGGTCAGAAGTCACTGTTTTCAAAAATATGGATTAATTTTGTCTTCTGATTGATTTTCTTAAAGCTGTGAAGGGTCTGGCGGAATGTTGTATTTCGTACTGTGTAGGTGTTGCGGATAAAACAGATAAATGTGATACACCAGAGTGCAGGCCAGAGGACTGGATAATGGCTGGCTTTTGGAAAGCGGACCTTCATCTGGATGTGTCCTTCTTTGAAATAAGTAAGGAAGTTAACCTTCTGATACGAACTGCTTCCAACCAGTGACTGGGAAATATCGGTTCCCATATCGCCGTCTTTAAGAATCTGTATTATGAAATCATGGCAGTCGTGTGGATTGTACTGTGTCCGGGCGTCTATAGAATCCGGAAGACCCAGATATTTCCTGCAGCATTCCAGAATGATTTCGTACAGATGGCTGATGCGGGATTCTCTGCACCATTCATGAATCTGCCGGAAATTGATTTCTTTTTCATGACGCTTCAGATAAAAGGTAAAATCACAGAGAAGGCGGATACCGAATCCGCTGTACAGATAATGCTTCAGCATATGATGAATCATATAGAAAGTATATTCTGTAGGCGGCAGGACTGTGTAAGTATATCCGTGGATTGTCTGGGTGGATGCCTTCAGACATTCCGGTGAGAAGACAGAATCCACAAGTTTGTTGGCGGGGCTGTACTGGTACTGGCCAACTACACGATAGTGAAGCTCCAGGAGAAAACGGCGCCCGGTTTTGGGAAATATATAACGGTAGGTTACATGGTGGTCACTGAGTTCATCCTCAGAGATATATCCGTTGCTTTCAAGAATTGCCTGTGCTCTGGTGAGGTCAGAAGGATCAGCCAGATACAGGTCAAGATCTCCAAGCTTACGATATTCAGGAACCGGATAGCAGTCAGCCAGACTCAGACCCTTCAGAAGATAACAGTCAATATTGTTCTTTCTTAAAAGAGAGACGGTAAGCCGGGTGAAATGCTCAATCTGATAATAATTCAGCATCATGCCTTTTACCTGCTGCTTCATGGCAGGATAGACAGAAGCAGACCGGAGATATGGCAGTACAAATGGGACAGTACAATGTTCCTGCGCCAGTTTTGCCAGAGCAGGAAGGTCTTCCGGATGTACGGAAACAGAATGATCAGAACCGGTGCAGATATTTTTTATTATTTTCAGATAGGTATTGTATATTCGTTCCATAGGGGTCTCCTGAAAGTGCGTAAAATTGGTACCGTTCAGAGATTGAATGGCAGTAATAAATAATAGTAAGTATATCATGTTATTGCGTGGAAATAAAGGAAAAGGAAGAGAAAAAGGGAAAATGAAAAAGACAGAAGGTTATGTAGTCAGGAGACTGGAGGATGAATATCTCGTACTTCCGTCAGGAAGAAGAACAGAAGAAGTCAATGAGGTGATCTCATTGAGCGAAACGGCAGGCTTTATTTATATGCACGCGGAACGGGCAGAGAATGTCGATGAGCTGGCACAGCTGGTAGCAGAAGAGTATGAGATAGAACTTGCAGAGGTCCTTGAAGATGTAAGGAATGTAGTCCTGACTTTGCAGAAAAAGGGAATTCTCCTATGAGAAATGGATGATCATGAGTGATGAAGCTTTCTGAGAAATGCTGACAGTTTAAAACAGAAGGGGCGAACAGGCAGCATAAAAAGCCACAGGGAAGAAACAAATTTGTAGAAAGGATTTCCTACAGTAAATTCTCTGCTGTTACGATTTACAGCAATCAGTTTTCCGATAATCTGATCCTGACGCAGAGGACCTTCCACTTCGTATTGGTTGTCACCCACCATATAAAAGCCGTCAGATGTTATCCGGCAGATGCGGTGAAGCACGAGGATACCCTGATCACGCCTGTAGAGGACTACATCATTCCTGTGGCAGTCTGTGCCGTCTGTCTGTTGGATCAGTGCTTCATCCCGTCCGGGAATAAAGAGAGGGTACATACTGTAACCCTGAGGTCTGATGCGGATGATATTTCCCTCCCGGAGAAGCTGCTCCAGGTTGATTTTAACCGGGTCTGATGTTGTGTTATTCATAGTATCTGTCCTTCTTAATGTTATAATACGCCTGTTCAGAACTTTATTTCTGAACAGGCGTATTATAACATTAAGAAAACAAAAGGACAACAGAAAGTGTTTTCCTGTCGTAATAAAATAAAAAATCAGTATGTTTTGTGTAAGAATACTTGACTTTCTGAGGGGATATAGATAAGATAAAGAGAAAGATAAAACCAATGTAAGGGTCATATTTCAGGAAAGGATAATTAATTATGAAAACATATAAGAAGCCGGTAGTAACTGTTGACGCAGGAATGGCAGAGGGTGTTTATGCAGCAAGTGGTGCAACCCAGGGGACATTAAATGTAACATATGTTGGAGTATGGGACAAATGGGGAACTAATGGTGGCAAGGGTCTGGCACAGGCAGACTGGTCAGGTATTAATGGAACCATTACTTTAAATATCACTTTTAATGACACAATAGATCAGGTTGAGACAGATGACGCTTCTGTACAGGAATCCTGGTCAGGTAAGACTGCAACACTGACATTTGCAAGTACAGCAACAAATCCACTGACTATTGGAGTGCATATAGATCATGGAGCAAGTATTGATGATCTTCAGATGACAGGATTTACTTATTCTGTGAACTAAAGAGAATATCCACCTGACAAGAAAAGGGATTGAGTTAGAGTGTTTAACTCAATCCCTGAAATTGATTTTAAAACGTTTGTATCATTTCATGAATTTCTACGTCATTTAGTATCTCACATTTCTTATCCCGTATCGCATAAACCCTGTTACAGATATTCAGAACCGTAGGCCTGTGTGTGGTTACAATGCAGGTTCTGGGGTAAGTATCCTGCATGATATTTCGCAGGACTTTTCGCTCAGTAGCTACATCCAGTGCGGAGGTAGCCTCATCCAGCAGCAGGATCGGTGATCTGCGCAGTAATGCTCTGGCAATGGAGAGCCTCTGTGCCTGACCTTCGGAGAAACCTCCGCCCCGTTCCTTAACGATGCTTTCAATTCCATCCGGGAGTTTTTCCACAAAATCCCATGCACAGGCGAGTTTCAGCGCTTCAATAATTTCTTCATCTGTAGCATCCTGTTTCACATTTCGCATATTTTCTGCAATTGTTCCCGAAAACATTGTATTTCCCTGTGGTACATAGGAGAATAATTTCCTTGTAGAAGGGGACATATCAATCATGTGTTCATGATCTGCTCCGGCACATATATGAGAAGAACCCTCCTGCGGTGTCAGAAGAGACAGGATCAGGCGCAGCATAGTTGTCTTACCTTCACCGGAAGGTCCTACCAGAGCCACGATCTCATGAGGATAAGCCTCTATGGAAGCATTGGCGAAAACAGCAGTACCATTATGATAGGTATAACTGAGATCCTGCATGTTCAGACCGATTCCTTCTGACTTATGTTGCTTTTCGAAGCTGCGTACAGCAGAATCCTGACTGTAGTCCTCCTGCGGCATTTCCACGATATCCATCAGTCTTCCTGCCGAAATAGTCAGTGAGATGGCTGACGGAATCAGACTTACCAGAGAATTTACCGAACTTGTCAATGTACCGGACAAAGACAGAAACATGGTCATAGTTCCGTAACTGATTGCATTGCTCCATACACGGTAGATTCCCCATCCATAACAGCTGTAGGATACGATAAATCCGATAATGGACATGAGAACAGAAGTCAGAATGGACATCTTCTGGAAGTCCAGTCTCATGTTAATATAATCTTTCTGAAGAGATTTCAGTTTCTCTGTATAAAAGTGAATCAGGTCGAAAGCCTTGATCGTCTGGATATTGGAGAAAGCTTCCTGGTTAAATCCATAAAGCTTTGCATTCATAGCCGCACTTCTCTGATTGTTATCACGCATTCGTTTCAGCAGCGGCTTTGAAAGCAGAGCACTGAAGGGAATTCCAAGCAGAGCAAAAAGTGCGAAAGTAGGGTCATAATAAAGCACGATTGCCAGTGCACTGATAAAACGAAAAGTATAAATGATCAGGTTGGGAATCCAGTTCAGGATTCCGCTTGAAATATTGGAGGCATCGGAACTCCAGCGTGTCACCAGATCTCCGGTGTGGTAATCGGTCAGGGATTCCCAGTCAGTTACCAGCATTTTGGCAAAGATGTCGTTCTTGATTTCGGAGTCCACCTTCAGGTTAATGAAAGTAGAGGCATATCCGGATGCCTGCGAAACCAGAATGTTTGCGACAGAGAAGCCGATCATTGCGGCAAAGGTACTTACAAGTTTCCCGGTCTGGTGTCCGGTAATAATATCCACCAGATCTTTGGAAATCAGACTGGAAACCAGAGAGACACCTGTTCCGACCAGACCAAGCAGTGTATACAGGATCGTGGCTTTCCAGTAACGTCTGCCGTACTGATAGATCCATAATGTCTGTTTCCACATTTTTTTCAGGGTTCCCTGTTTCAGGTGTTTCCAGATCAGGAGTATTTTTTCTTTCATTGCAGTTCCTCCAGTTGATCAATGGCATTTTTCATCACGCAGGCGGCAGAAGCATTCTTTGTACAGAGAAGATGTAGTACCGGCACGCGGTCAGCGATTTCCCCGGCAAAGAAAAGATTTTCTGAAAGCTGGCGTTCAGTCCATGCAGGGGAGATCATGCGCTGCATGACACGGAGGACTTTTTCCGAAGGATTTAACTCTTCCAGATAATCTGTCTGCAGGTCGCGCCCAAGGAGGACAATTCCTCCGAGTTCATATGTTTCGGCAGTAAAAATCCCGGAAGTTCCGCACCAGGGGATGCCATAGACGATGATATGATCTTTATGCAATCCGAGAAGATTCAGGTCTCCATTTAAGTACGGTGTGTCAAAAAGCTCATGCCACAGAGCAGTATGTGTGGATTTTCCCATTCCGGAATGACCGGAAAACAGCCATGCTTTTCCCTGATAGAGAACAGAAGCTGAGTGGATTGCAAACAGTCCGTTTCTTTGTGCTGTGAAAAGGAAAAACAGCCGTATGGCGTGAAATAAATTTTCTATATTTGTTTCAGAAACCTGTGGGTGGCAGTAAACCCGTACATAAGTACCATCTTTCAGCATATGAGCTTCGTAAAGGTTCTGCATCTGTGGAAAAAGGACAACATAACGGTCGGGATTTTCAAAAACAGTCATTTCAGAATTCTGCAGAAGAACCTGTCCGTAACAACGGCTGGGCGGAGGCGTGGTGACCAGTTCGATTTCCTGTGAGGTATCATCATCCGAAAATTCATGATAAAAAGGTTTGAAATTTGGGGAAATCAGTTCTGCAGAACCGTATAGTTTTATGCAGATTCCTGCGATTATCATAGAGACAGAAGGGATTGATGAAATCAGGTGGAGATCTTCTGTGATCATTCCCATGGCTGTAAGCTGTGTCAGAAAATCTGTCACATCTTTCAGAAGTTCAGGATAATAAGACTCATCCAGTTGATAAGTCCTGGCAAGTATTTCTGCCAGTTGCTGCGGTTCGGCACCTTCATGATGCTGAAGTACATTCCACAGGAAAGTACTGGTCTCATTCAGCACAAAGCCTTTTTTCAGATCGGCAATCTGCTGACCATAAGGTAAGAGATAATTGATGCCTTTGATTTTTCGAAGTGTATATCCGGGCTGACATTTGAACATGATAAAAAAGATTCCTTTCTTTTTCAAAGCCAAATCTTGTAAACTTATATATGTGTTGTGATGTCTGTGACTATAGCAAATTATAACACTGAGGAGGGAAGAAATACAAGCTATTTCCAATTGATGTACAAAAGTATATAAGAGGCATGATGCAATATTTAGTAGAGAACGGGGTAGATATGTTGTATATTCAAAACAATGTGATATACAAGATAAATAAGAATAATTGAAAATAAGAGTATCAAGCAGAGTTTCTAAAATAAGCTAGGAATTTTAAAATAAACATTTGGAATGAATTGAAAAAAGAAGTGTTGTGATATAACATATGAAGGGGAAAAGCGAAGGTTCGAATCCTTCGGTACCCATTAGGAAGTGAATTAAAGATATATTAAAAATACTTGGAGGAAAAGATGGGAAAATACTTTGGGACAGACGGTTTTCGCGGTGAAGCGAATGTAAATTTGACAGTAGACCACGCACGTAAGGTAGGCCGCTTTTTAGGCTGGTATTATGGTCAGTTAAAGAAACAGAGAGGGGATGATATACCGGCAAAGGTTGTCATCGGTAAGGATACACGCCGTTCAAGCTATATGTTTGAGTATGCGTTGGTTGCCGGGCTTACAGCCTCAGGTGCAGATGCGTATCTTTTGCATGTAACAACAACTCCTTCTGTGGCTTATGTAGCAAGAACAGAAGATTTTGATTGTGGTATTATGATTTCTGCCAGCCATAATCCATACTATGATAATGGTATCAAGCTGATTAATGGCAATGGAGAAAAGATGGATGAAGCTACAATTAATCTTGTAGAAGCTTATCTTGATAGCGAGTTGGAAGTATTTGGTCAGAAGTATGAAGAGATTCCTTTTGCACATAAGGATGCCATCGGATGTACAGTGGATTACGCAGCAGGTCGTAACCGCTATATGGGATACCTTATTTCACTTGGTTTATATTCTTTTAAAGGAATGAAGGTTGGACTGGATTGTGCCAATGGTAGTTCCTGGAACATGGCACAACAGATTTTTGACAGTCTTGGAGCAAAGACATTTGTTATTAATGCAGAGCCAGATGGTACGAATATTAACAGAGATGCAGGTTCGACACACATTGAAGGATTGCAGAAGTATGTAGTAGAGAATGGATTAGATGTTGGATTTGCCTATGATGGAGATGCAGACCGCTGTCTCTGCGTAGATGAAAAAGGAAATGTAGTAGATGGAGATGCTATTCTTTATATCTACGGAAGATATATGAAAGAAAGAGGTAAGCTGCTTACCAATACAGTTGTAACGACAGTTATGTCAAACTTTGGCCTATACAAGGCTTTTGATGAGTTGGGAATTGGCTATGCCAAGACAGCAGTTGGAGATAAATATGTTTATGAATATATGACAAAGAACGGATGCCGTATCGGAGGAGAACAGTCCGGTCATATCATATTTTCAAAGTATGCATCAACGGGGGATGGAATTCTTACCAGCTTGAAGATGATGGAAGTTATGATGGCTAAAAAGAAAAAGCTGAGTCAGCTCACAGAGGATTTACATATTTACCCACAGGTTCTTGTGAATGTAATGGTAAAAGATAAAGCCGTAGCGCAGGCAGATGCAGATGTGCAGGCTGCGATATCAAAAGTAGCAGAAAGATTAGGAGATACCGGAAGAATTCTTGTTCGGGAGTCTGGAACAGAACCATTGATTCGTGTTATGGTAGAGGCAGAAACAAAAGAAATCTGTCATACATATGTAGATGAAGTGGTTTCGATTATTAATAAAAAAGAGGCAACTAGATAATATTTTTTCATTTTGTAGAAGATGAAGAAAGCATTTATTATTATAAAAACACGAAAAAGACATAGTGATATAATTCGGAGGAAAATATCATGGCAGTATTAGTAACAGGTGGAGCAGGATATATTGGAAGTCATACTTGTGTAGAGTTATTAGAAAATAATAAGGAAGTTGTTGTTCTTGATAATTTGAGTAATTCCAGCGAAGAAGCATTAAATCGAGTAAAAAGAATAACAGGGAAAGAAGTAAAGTTTTATAAAGGTGATATTTCAGATATAGTTATTTTAGATACCATTTTCAAAAAAGAAAATATTGAATCATGTATTCATTTTGCAGGATTGAAGTCCGTAGGAGAATCTGTCGCAAAACCATTAGAGTATTACCAGAACAATATTGCAGGAACATTAATCCTTTTACAGAAATTGAGAGAATACAATGTAAAAAATATTATTTTCTCATCTTCAGCAACCGTATATGGTGATCCTGCATTTGTACCGATCACAGAAGAATGTCCAAAAGGTCTATGTACAAATCCTTATGGCTGGTCTAAATCTATGCTAGAGCAGATCCTTATGGATATATATAAGGCAGATGAAACTTGGAATATAATTCTACTTCGTTACTTTAACCCAATTGGAGCCCATAAAAGCGGTCTCATAGGAGAGAATCCAAATGGAATCCCTAACAATTTAATGCCATACGTAACACAGGTAGCAGTAGGCAAGTTAAAAGAATTGGGAGTATTCGGAAACGACTATGATACACCAGATGGAACAGGAGTACGTGACTATATTCATGTAGTTGACCTCGCAAAAGGTCATGTGAAAGCCCTTCAGAAAATAGATGAAAAATGTGGTTTTAAAATATATAACTTAGGAACCGGAAAAGGATATAGTGTATTAGATATTGTAAAGAATTTTGAAGCTGCTACAGGTATGAAAGTTCCATATGTTATAAAAGATCGCCGTCCCGGTGATATTGCTACATGCTACTGCGATCCAGGAAAGGCAGCAAAAGAATTAGACTGGAAAGCAGAAAACGGTATAAAAGAAATGTGTGAAGATTCTTGGAGATGGCAGAAGAAGAATCCAAATGGGTATGAAGGATAAAGATAGAAGAAGATTAAATGAAAGAAGCAATCAGATAACAGCAAATAGATAAACAGTCAGAGCATAAGTACCAGGGGCATATTACGGGGATGCCATTTCCAGAAATATCCTGAAGTGTAAATTCACAATTAAAAAGTGTAAGCCTATTTACAAACGAAAAGAGGAAAGAAATGAAAACAACCTTACTTATCATAGCGGCCGGAATCGGCAGCTGATTTGGAACAGGAATAAAACAGTTAGAACCAGTAGATGATTCTAACCATATCATCATGGATTATTTCGATATACAACTTCAACCATTTGAGGAGTTAGAGAAGGCAATGAAATGGTGGAAGAGTAATAAATTATAAATTATGGACTGGACGAGAACTTCTGAGAAATCGGAGGTTCTTTTTTTTGCTTATTTTGAGGGTGATTTAATAATCTGATTCTTTATGAACTAAATTTGAAAAAAGTTGTTCCTATATTGACATTAGCAGGCGATATGTCCTTAGTCGGAACCCGCCCGCCAACAGTAGACGAATGGGATAAATACGAACTTCATCACCGTGCCC